>Ga0222666_1000170_pt1 | contig 50833 bp, 39 predicted proteins | sample AntAcemetagen655_FD_181710 | JGI IMG/M metagenome (GOLD analysis project Ga0222666, IMG submission 181710) | Saline water microbial communities from Ace Lake, Antarctica - #655 | ecosystem: Environmental > Aquatic > Non-marine Saline and Alkaline > Saline | place: Antarctica: Ace Lake...
ATCCTCTAGTTTGATGGCGATTTGAACCGCAATATTCTTTTTTAAATCTTTCATGATTTTGTGTCCTATTCTTTTGTTAAAGTTTCCTGGAAGCATTGCTTCGCAGGTTCAAACATCTTTATATTTTGTTCTCAATAGTTTTCGAATTAATTTTCAAAACTGCTTTAAATACAAAAAGACCAATGACTAATGTCATTGGTCTTTCCGGTTAGTATTTTAATTTTAATTATTTGTTTTTAGTCTTCAGTTTCTTTTAGAACTTTCAATATTTCTTCCAGGGATATTATCAATACATCTGTACATCCAAAAACATCATAACGATCATCAACAACATCTCCCGATTTATCATAAGCACCAAAATCAACATGAAAAAAAGCATCGCCATTGTGTTTCTCTACATATTCATCTAATGCAATAAATATATTTTTTGCTTCTTGGGACAGCTCAGGTATCTTTACTGAATTAATTGATTTATCTTTCTTTTCTAAATTGTCTTGATCTTCATTTAATATTGTATTCAGATCAATTTCTTTTTTATTTTTTCTCATTTTTTCTCCTTGTTTCGTTATACTTTATGTTTGTAATAAATGCCCTCTGGAAACCGCTACATAACGCAGCGGCCCCTGAAGACAAAGTGATTTGCCCTAAATCATCTCACGTTTAGATAATCGTGATTTTTTTCATTCTTAGTTAATTTAAATGTTGGATCACAGTTACGAAGATCTTGTTTAATGTAGAACTTCTTGTTATATGATCTTAATTTCGCCACAACGTCATGGAGGAAGTTTATCCACCTGTTCGGATGCGTGTTATAGTTGAATGGATTGTTCTTTGCTAAATCGTATCCATTCAATTTTCCAACCTTATACTCGTCTACATATTCGTGTGTAATGTCTATGATATCTAACGCTTGCTGGAGATCAATGGGTGGTTCAATTGACGCCCAGTTTCGCACACCGTTATCATGTAATACTTTTAGCATTTCAAACCTGTCAGCGGGTTCTGCTGCGCCCGGTTCATAATACAGACTGTGCGTTTTGTTAGTACAGGTAAGCGTAGCACCGATTTTTATTTTCTTACCAAAAGCCTGAAACAGTTCCAGATCTTTCATGCAATTTAGTCCGCCTTTTGTTAATACAGCAGTCGGAATCCGGTGCTGTAAAAATATTTCAAGCACCTGTCGGGTTATATGTTGTGTCATTTCAGCTGTGCAGTACGGATCGCTACAAAAGCTTAATAACACTTGATCATGTTTTCCGGCCAGCGTTGCGGCATCTGCTGCAACCTTCTTCTGCCAGTTCTTTACCAAATGCGGGGGGTTTGTAAAAAATGTCCGCATCTTGTTAAAACAGTAGTCACAGCCGTGATTACATCCCAAATAATAGTTCAGGGCCAATGGAGAATATTCTCTGGCTCGACCACCGGGTGTATATATTATCTTCATATGTTTACTCTTTCTATAGGTGACGGGCGCAATTCTCTTAATAGAGATGATCTGCTCATCACTTCATGTTTTTATAAATTATATTTTGATTTTTATTAGTGTTCTGTTTCAGTAGGACAACTCATTAACATCGAGCTGCTTCTTAATTTCAATCTATCTGACTTTTTAATGAATACGTTATTAGTAGGTAAACTTCTTAGGTGTATGATTTACTGTGGCGCTGCACCGCTCTTTCTATTATGAATGTTAATGACTGACATGATCGTTCAAGGATCAATGTACATCGGGTTTAAATTTATTTCCTTTTCCAGACCATGTTAAATTTTTGGCCAAATCTGCTGTTAGCGCCTGCCAACCGGCGCTTTTGTCTGTTTAACATGGAAACAAATGGACTGTGGATCACATGCCCCTATTGCCTTTAATATTTGTTTAGATTTCTAAAAGAGTAAATAAATCAACCCTGATATGCTATTAGCGGGCTTTAATAGATGATTATGTCCGTTTAAAGCACGTTTTTCACAACTAATAAATAGTCCGTTGAACTGTTTTGGGATGTTGTGGGTGTTTTGGGAGGAGCGAAACATGTTTCGCTGGGGCATAAAAAAAGCGGCCCCCTCAGTAGAGGAGACCGCTTTGTAAGGGGATGAAAATTACTGGATACTGTTCTTCAGTTCTTCCGCCAGAGCCAAGAACTCCTTAAGTTTCTTCTGAAAGGCAGTTGTATCCGATATGCCCTTCTGAGACTTCACCCACGACCTGCTGTTTGTGAAGGTCCTAGATCGTGTTATAGAATCCAGTGTTGACTTAAACTCATCAACACCTGTTTTGGAAGGCGGAGACTGCGGCGCCTTCTTTTTAACGTCCAGCTTTTTATCCTCAATCATCTCATCGAGGAGTTCCTTCTGTTCATCCACCTTCGAGCTGTGATCGTCAAGCTTCTCTTTTAACCCCTTCGCCTGTGTTACTGTAATCGACCGGGTATTAAATTCGGCAATTGCCTTTGCCTCCTTCAAATCCACATCCACACCAGCGGTTGTTAACCGATGCTCATTAATCAAAGCATCAATCAGTTTTTTGAGCTTAGTACCATGCGGGTCCTTAGTGGTATCTGGGAATTTATACTTCTTCGCCAGAAACTTATAGGATTTTCGAGTCACTTTTACATACCGGATAAACTCAAGGCAACGGTACTCTCCGCAACTCGTGATATCCTTGATATCATCACGGTGTTCCGCCAGTTGACACGCCAGCTCCAGCCTGCGTTTTCGATTGATCCCAAAATTCTTCTCCTTGAATTCAGAGAAGTCCTTTGCCGGTAGTAGCTCCTTTAGTTTGTTCAGCACATCACCTGCCAACATGAGTAGATGCACAACATCCCTGTCATGATGCGCTGAGAGCCGGTCTATATTCTTTAAGAGTTCTTCAACTTGCCTGACACCTTCCTTTCTACATGCTGCATCTTTCTTACTCTTGTGCAGCTTTTCTATTTTACCAAGGTTAATGACCTCTTTTGCCACCTCCATTATTTCTGCTGGATAGTCCATGTTGCTCATCGTGGAGATGTCCACATGGGCAGTTCCATCCACGTTCATCCCGGAGAGGGCGTCTTTACTGCTTCTGGCTTTTTCTGATTTTACTTTTCTTGTCATATTTCATTTCCTTTTTTCTGTTAGATTTATTATTCGTTATTGTTAAAATTACTGGATTCAGGTTATCGGTTAAATAATCAACCGGAACCACCCGGTTGATGTTTGATGTCGGCCAGAACATCGTGCTTTGTTTTTTTCATACATACCTCACCTCCCTTCTCGTTTGTTTATTGATAAAATTTTTTCAACAACATGCACTGTGCATTTAAATGTTGTTGATAAAGTTAAACCTATCGGAGTGTGGATTTTTCCGCCAAACGGCAGAGCAAGGGGACAAAGTGTTTATTAAAATATGATGTTAATTAGGGAGTTTAAGGCTACTAAAAGAGGGTGGTGCAGAAATACGGAAGTTATATTGGAGAGAAATTATTTATGATTTGATCTTAAGGACCTTCATTTCATTAATACATTTTACTGTTCTTCTATATCTTTCTATAAATGAATCGGACAGTGTCAAACTGGCCACATCTCCAGTTTCATCATCATCTGTTTCATATCCCATTTTTTCTATTTTATCGTGGTCGTAGCTTTCTTGAAATTCTTCTATTGCACGATATACATCATGTCCATTTTCACAAACATCATCCCACAACCAAAGGCCAATAACTCTTGGAGCATGTTGCAACGTAAATTCTCTTAAACCTCCATGATCAATATGCCATTTAATTAAGTTATACAAGGCATCTGTTGCATCGTCACTTAATGAATCGATATTGGGCTTTTCCCGTGTTTCTTTAAACTTATTGAGTTGTTGTAGTTTGTTTTTTCGAACAAGAAATTTAAAAAAGGCTTCTTCCTGCACTAACGCCAAAGGCTTGTTAAAATCAATAATAAAGGGAACCTCTTGATTTATATATGATCCAGGTAAAATCTTTATACTATTTTCAACATCAATCCGATCAAAAACTGTTTCAATATCCAGGGCTTTTACCCTCATCTTTTTTTTATTATTATTAACAAGATTCTCAACCATGGTAAATTCCGACATATAATCTTCTTCAGGATCAACCGGGATCATATTATATTTTTTATAAAATTCATCAAATGCACGTTCATACCTCTTTTCCATTCCTTCTCTTAATACTTGGGAAGGATACTCAATCAGGAGAGGTGGACCCTTAAGATCATAAGCATCGTTGAATTTTTTGGGATGATCATCTGAAACACTTTGTATCATATTTGCCATATATTGTTCTTGATACGCTTTATATTTCTCAAAACATTGATCCTGTACCCTCGAATACTCCACATAATCTTTTATATATTCCTTATTACGACTTATATACTGCCAAAGCCAAAACCTAAAAAAATCAACAAATTCTTTCGGATCATAGCCATCAGATTTACCTGCTTCTGTTTTAGGTGCTTTAGGCTTTTTATTCTTTTTATTTTTTTTTGGTTTTTTAGGCTTAGGAGCTTCATCAACTTTTGGCGCTCCCATTTGTTTAATACATTCTTCCGCATCATGGAGATTATCTGAATGAACTTTATTCTTAACACCTTTTCCTAAGCTAAAATATTCATCATATGCTTTAGATACTTGATTTATTGTACCCTTTTTGTCAATCTCAAGGTTTTCCTTAGAACAATATTCATACAACCACAATCCGGTAGCTCTTTCTTCATAAAGCCTTTTTTTAAATCCAAGTCCATGTTTAGTAAAATATATCTTTATAAGCTCTAGCAATGCATCTTCTACTATGCCGGACTTATTTTCTTGTCCTTTATATTTGTGAAAATAATATTGAAAATTAATTTCTTTATACAATTGTGATTTTACATTTACTGAAAAATTATTTACCTCAACCCTAAATTCCGGTTCTGGTACTTGATCTACATGACCATTTATATCTTCATTGTTAATAACATCCAGAGGAGCAATTAACTGTCCTCCTTGCCCCTGTAAATAATTTAAAAGATCATCAAGATTTGTGTAAGTTAACGACTCTTCCGCCAACTTCTCGGTAGTTCCATCTTTTACACATTTCAAGATCTCTTCAGCGGTATATCCCTGATCAGGTGACAATGAAAATATTTTTTTTCTGTTGATAAATTCCTCTATTTTATTTGATTCCTCATAACCTGCATCCCAAAAAAATTTATACAACTCATCTTTTCCGGCTTCACTATTTAAATACTCGCCATATTTTTTATGCATTTCAATAAAATCTTGATTTCTCCGTGTATATTCCCACAGCCAGAAACAGTTAAATCCCACCATTGATTTAGTACTCACTTTTTCTTTAGGCATTACATATTCTCCAATAAATCAATAAACACTTTGTCCCCTTGCTCTGCCGTTTTGGAATAAGCACACTTACGATATAAGGTTTTCAATATATCAGGATATACAGACAATAAATGTTTTACGTGAAAGTAAAGATAAGAACGGAAAGCAGAAAAAGTCAATGGTTTAGAAGGCGGCAAGAGTTGAATGAGATGACAAACAATCCAAATATTGACAGCCAAAACGGATATGAGATAATGACCCCCGAGGAGGTTGCCCGGTTACTGAAGAAAAGTGCCAGTTGGGTATATAAAAATTGGCAGGTGCTGGGTGGCAGAAAGCTCGGGGGTTCTCTCTTTTTTCCAAGAAAGGAAGAACTTTATGAGCGTATTTTTTGTGAAGCACAAAGACCGGTGGAGGTACGACTTTGTCCTGAAAAAAATCAGACACACACAGGACGGATTCAAAACAAAAACCCTGGCCAAAAAGGCCGAAGCAATAAGAAAGGAGGAGATAAACAACCCAAAGACAGAGACGGAGATTCAAACAGACATAACCTTTTTAGAACTTCTCAATAAAAGGTTGGATTTTCTCAAAGCCTATAAAACTGAAAGATATTATACCGACACAATATATCTTGCAAAAAGATGGGTTAAAGAGTGGGAAGGATTGAATTGCTCAGATATTACAACTGATAAAGTTCAGACCTACCTGATAAAACGCTCAAAGGTATCAGCCTATACCGCTAACACTGATCTGAGATACCTAAAAGCAGCTTTTAATTATGGCATCAAGTTTAAGCTTATCAGGGATAATCCCGCTAAAGGTATTGAGTTTTTTCCAGTCGACAAGACGGAGAAGTATGTCCCACCGTTAGAAGATATCTCGAAAGTTTTTTTTGTTGCTGATTCGGATACACGTGATTATCTCAACACCATTAAAGATACAATGGCTAGAGTCGGAGAGGTTAATCGTCTGGAATGGTCGGATGTTCACTTTGATGGTAAATATGTTGTCCTGTATACCAGAAAGAAGAAGGGCGGTCATCTAACCCCACGTAAGGTTCCGATGACTACCAAGTTGTATGATATTCTTCTGAGACGATACGAGAACAGAGATAAATCAAAGTTGTGGGTGTTCTGGCATCGTTATTGGGATAAGAAGGCGAAAGCCTGGGTGGATAAGCATTATAAGGACCGTAAGGGAATCATGAGAAGTCTCTGTAAAAAAGCAGATGTTAAATATTTCCGGTTCCATGCATTAAGGCATGCAGGAGCGAGTCTGATGGATAATTCAGGAGTTAATACGGGTTCTATACAGCGCATACTCGGACATGAAAACAGGAGTACTACTGAAATCTATCTTCACTCAATCGGGGATTCAGAACGTGAGGCAATGGATATTTTTGAACAGGCAAATAAGCGTTTTGAAAAAAAGTCCCATACCAAGTCCCATACCAACGTACAATAAAAAAAGAGGCAGTTAGAATCAATCTTCTAACTACCTCAATTTTCTTTATTAATTTGGTGGGCCACCGGGGACTCGAACCCCAAACCTACTGATTAAGAGTCAGTTGCTCTGCCAGTTGAGCTAGTAGCCCGTTTTATTGCGATGTAATTTAAAATATTAACACAAAATAATCATGTTATCAATAATAATATTATTATATGAGCGGTTCTGCATAGCAGTAAAGACATCCGTTGTCACATTTCAGGCTGTACCATCCAATATCATGACTTTCTGTGCATCCGCAGCGCTTTCGCTGCCCTTTTGCCCTTTTTTCAGAGCAGGAAAAACCTTTGGGGTGGAGCCGGTTCAAGAGCTTTCCGTCAATGCAATGGGAGAGGGAGAAGCCTTTCATGGAACAGTAGGAGATATCCATCCCTAAATTTTCAGCCTGTGCTTCCAGTTCTTTGGCCTGAATTTGCCTTTCCTCTTTTGAAAGAATGGTCAGTTTTATCCCTTTTTTATCAAGCCGTCTAATCACCTTTTTATAGGGTTCTACCCAGCTGGTTCTGCAGCTTGTGAGCTTGTTCTTTTTTATCTGTTCTGCGATTTTTCCGAAAAGCGCAAAGTTTGAGATCTTTGTCCCGTCTTTTTCCGCCTCAATTAAAGGATCAAACCGCCAGGTGATCCTTTCTGGAGCATTTACTATTTCAACAAGGTTTGGAATCATGCTGACGATTTCGTTCCATTCCGGGATGTTCGGTTCAAGAATGGTTTTTCCAAGGCCCGTTATGGTGAGGTGAACATAGATCTGTGAGTAAGAGGATAAAATATCCCGAAGTCTGCCCGGCTTTATCATGTTATGCGGGTTTTTTGTCCAGATCACCAGGGTGTGAACTTTTTCCGGCGGATGGGCCTCAAGTCTTTCGATCAGATAATCCGGGTGGCAGGCAACCAGGTCAGTGCGCCGGCTGGCCGACAAGACAATTTGTTCGCTTGATATTCCCGGTATCTCGGTCTGTGTGTTGGTTTTTGTCATTTATGTATTATATTAAACAGCATGGTGCCTGGAGCTGAGCGCATGGTGAAAAAACGTTAAATCGGGAATTTATATTTTACTCCGCACTCCGAAATCCGCAGTTAAAAGTACTTTAGTCACTTTAAATACTTTAGCTCACTTTAGACACTTTTCGTATGTGGCCTTATAGATCGGTCTTCCCTGGATCAGATACTTTCTTTCATAGTTGGTCAGTGCGGCCTCAGGGTTTTCATCTTTCGGGTCTATTTCTTTGCACGAGATCTCCTTTATTTCCGAACAGGTTCTTGAGACTTTCAGCATCTGGTCAAAGTAATCCTTGAAATCGGTGGCATAGTAGAGAGCGCCCCCCGGTTTAAGTGATGGGATCAGAGCCTGAAGAAAAGCTGGGTTTATCAGTCTTCTTTTGTTGTGCCGTTTTTTCGGCCAGGGATCGGGAAAATAGATGTGATATCCTGAAACTGATTTTTCAGGAATATATCTGGAAACAAAGTGACCGGCTTCAGTGTTTAACAGGCGCAGGTTGTCCAGGTTCTCTTTTTCCGCGCGCCGGTTCAGTACCCGTGAGTACTTGAGTGATTTTTCAATGCCCAGGAAGTTTTTGTCCGGATTTTCCGAGGCGGTCTTAAATAAAAAGCGTCCTTTGCCAGAACCGATTTCAATAATGATCGGAGCGATTGAAGGGTAGAGGTCAGCCCAGATTAGCTTATTTTCAAGCTGATCTAATTTTATTTGGATGTCTGGGGCGGTGTCTGTCTGGATGTCCGGATCATGAGGAGGAGATGTCATTCTTGTTGCGGTCCTTTACGGTATACATGCGCTCATCTGCAATATGCAGAACCTCGCATTTGGTTTTAGCGTCATCTGGAAATGTTGAGATTCCAAAGCTGGCAGTTATATGTATGTCGAGTCCCTTGTCTGCAAGGAACTTTTCATCGTTAAGTCTTTTTTGAAGTTTTTGACAGAAAACAATCGCATCCTTTTTATTTGTTTCCGGAAGAATGATCACGAATTCATCACCGCCGTATCTGGCTCCGTGATGGCCTTCTTCCATGGTGTCTGCTATCAGGGCTCCGACCTTGCTTAGAAGACTGCTTCCGACCAGATGGCCGTGAGTGTCGTTGACTTTTTTAAAAGAATCCAGGTCAAAGAAGATCAAAGAGAAACTGGTATTGTTCTTTTGTGATCGGTCGAGCTCGCCTTCAAGTACTTTGTGCAGATGTCTGGAATTAAAAAGCCCGGAGATGTCATCGGTGATGGTCATTTTCTGGATCTGTTCATAGTTGCGTGCATTTTCAAGTGCAATGGCTGCATAGTCTGCAACGGTTGCAAGGACTTCTATGTCATACTGTTGAAACGGAGAGAGGTCCTTTTTATTTATGAGTTCAATAACGCCGATCACCCGGTTTCGAATTCTCATGGGAATGCAGATGATGGCTTCGGTGGAAAATTCGCTCATCTCATCTACTTTTTTTGTAAACAGCGGTTCGTCCTTCGTGCTGGGGACGATCAGGGGCCGGCCTGTTTTTGCGACCCAGCCGGCAACCCCTTCTCCGACTTTCAGGCGGTAGTCTCTGATCTTTTCTGCGGCTTCGCCGACAACGATCTTAAAATAGAGCTCATTTTTTTCTTCATCAAGCAGAAGCAGAGACCAGTTCTCAGGGTTAAAATATTCTGCAATTTTGCCTAGGATCTTTTCAAGGACCTCATTTATGGTAAGCGATGAGGTGAGGGTCTTTCCGATCTCGTTAAAGATCAGCATCTGTCTTTTTATCCTGTCAAAATCTGATATGTTTTTCTTCGGATCCATCAAAACACCACAGTTAAAAGGCCGGCATGTTTTTGTATAAACTAATTATAGTATAAAAGTAAACTATGATGTGTAAAAAATCAAGGATGTTTTATGTGAAAAAGCTTATATATATTAAATAAACAGGCTGATTATTCTGTGAATTGGCGTGTGTCAGGGGTTATTGTGGGGTTTCTATGCTTCTTAAGGGGAGAGGAGCCAAGGTTTCGAGGGGCCCAGGTTTCAAGCGGAACGGAAAAAGGGTCGACAATCTGCTGATAATTGGATAATTATTTCTGTTTACTCACTCATGAGGGCTTGATAAAATAAAATATAATTAATTGAATCACAGGAATTATCCACGGAAAGGGGAGGTCAGAAAAGGGAGCCGTAGAAAATAGGGGGCTCATTTTGGCGGTGAGTCTGTTTTTTTGACTGTTCACTTTCGCCCTGGAAACCTTGCCCCCTTGAACCCTTTTTAAAAAGGCCGCACAATTGAAAGTTGCCCCGATATGTTGGGGTATTGAGCGAAAATAAAATAAAAGGACAAAGAATGATACACAAAAACCCGAAAACACCCTTTGCGGACAAAGAGGTCCTGCCGGAAATAAACGAAACAGCCTTCATTCACCCTCTTGCAGCTGTTATTGGAAATGTCATTATCGGAAAAAAAGTAATGGTCTCGCCTTTTGTTTCTGTGCGCGGAGATGAGGGGCAGCCCCTGTTTGTTGGCGACGATTCAAATGTTCAGGACGGGGTGGTGATCCATGCTCTTGAAACGGACAGGGAGACAGGAAAGAACCTTATCGAAGTTAATGGTGATAAATATGCTGTATATGTAGGGGAGCGGGTTTCCCTTGCTCACCAGGTGCAGGTGCACGGCCCGTCGTTTATCGGGGAGGATACTTTTGTCGGGATGCAGACGCTTATATTTAAAAGCAGACTGGGGAAGGGTTGTGTGGTTGAGCCAAAATGTCTTTTGACGGGAGTTGAGGTCAGGCCGGGACGGTACGTGCCGGCGGGTTCGGTGGTCAAGACACAGGAAGAGGCAGACCGGTTGCCCGAAATCACCGAAGCGTATGAGTTTAGATCCTTAAACAGTGAGGTGGTGAGCGTGAATATTGCTTTAGCGGAAGGATACAGGAAGATGAAGCTGTGATGGGTTCGATGGAAAAAAATTTGGAGTTTGGACTGCGGAATTCGGAAGGATACTATTACAGTTTGAGGGGCCAGGGCCGCCGCATAGGGCAGGGAGCAGAGTGCATAGAAGAAAACCATTATTAAACAGAAAGGGCAGTGTCTGTACAGACACTGCCCTTTTTTTAACTATTTTTAACTATAAGTTAAATCCTTACAGCGTTACCCTCTTTGTCTCTTTTACCTGGAACCAGGATAGAAACAATGACCAGCGTTATGAACGCCAGCGGTATAGAAATAATACCGGGGTTGTTCAGCGCGATCGGTGCGGTAGCCGGATCCAGGCCGTATTTGTCCCACATGCTTGGAGAACAAAGGATGATACCCAGAGCTGAGATCATACCTACCATGATTGAAAGAGCAACGCCCATTGCTGAGGTTTTCTTCCAGAACAGAACCATGAAGATCGCCGGAAGGTTAGCAGATGCGGCAACCGCAAAGGCCAGGCCCACCAGAAACGACACGTTCATGCCCTTGAATAGAATACCCAGGATAATCGCGACGATTCCAACAACAACTGCTGAGATCTTACCTGCTTTCACCTGGCCTTCGTCTGTCATCTTGATGCCGGCAAAGTTAGACATCAGGTCATGGGCAACAGCGCCTGATGCTGCAACGATCAGACCGGAAACTGTACCCAGAACGGTTGCAAAGGCAATCGCAGAGATCATGGAAAAAAGTGCTATCCCGAAGAACTTGGCCAGAAGCGGTGCTGACATGTTGGAACTTTCAAGGTCAAGCACACCGTGTGTCATGGCGCCGAGACCCATGAAAAGAGTCAGAATATAAAAGAAACCGATAGATCCGATAGCAACGATGGTTGACTTTCGGGCATCTTTCGGGCTGGGAACTGTATAGTATCTGATCAGGATATGCGGAAGCGCTGAAGTTCCGAAGAACAGAGCGAGCATCAAAGATACAAAGTTCAGTTTAGACATGAAGGTTGAACCCTCATCTACCTTGAACTTAAGACCCGGGCGCATGATGGTGGCGCCTGAAGTGGGGTTCTGGGTCCAGATGGTTATGGTTTTGCCGTCGTCATGGACCTTGTTCTTTTTAAAACGGAGAACTTCACCCTGGGTCACAATATCCAGAAATTTGAACGGGCCCACAGGGCCTGTTTCTTTAACTTCTTTTCCGTCAACAATGATCTTGCTCATGGCGCCGACCTGGAAAAATTTACGTTTTTCTTTAGGCTCGCCGTTATAGAGCTTGTCGCCGTTTGCAAGGACCGTTGTAGAAAGTGCTTCTTTTAATACGGATTTTCCGTCTTCAGTGTTAAGCGACCACCAGGTGTTGATACCGTCTTTTGACAGCATCACCACGTCGACGCCTTTGTATTCGTGCTGACCGGCAATGCTGTAAGCCGAGTCCCCTACGCCAACTACTTTTCCAGCCTCTACAGCGGCTTCCATGGCTGTTAATGCATGGTAGTTTTTGTCTGGTGTCAGTTTGAAACCGTTTACCATCAGGCTTACCGTCAATATGGTTGAAAATACCAGCAGGAGTCCGCCCTTAATAAACTGAACATAAGTGGTGGATGCCATACCCGCGGTGGCTACAATAAAAATAACGATTGTACCTACAATGATCACGCCCACCCAGTGCGGCATACCCAGAAGCGGTTTAACCAGTGCGCCGGCACCAACCATCTGCGGGATAAGATAGCAGACAGAAACGACCAGAGTGCTGATAGCTGCCGTGAGCTGAATTGCTTTTGAATTAAATTTGTTGTCAAGTGCGTCAGTAAAGGTATATTTACCCGCTTTCTTTAAGGGTTCTGCCACAACAAACAGGGCCACAACCCAACCGGCCAGATAGCCGATGGAGTAAAGGAACCCGTCATAACCCATGAATGCGATCATTCCGCAGATTCCCAGGAAGGATGCTGCTGAAAGATAATCACCGGCAAATGCGATACCATTAACTCCCCAGTGGATGGTTCCACCGGCTGCATAATAACCTTTGGATGAGGTTGTTCTTGATGCGAAGTATTTTGAGATCCCGAGTACCAGGATAACGATTACCACGAATACTATAATTGCTGCGATCGAAGCTTCATAAATCATTTATTTACCCTCCCCTGCTGGTGTGTTCATTCTATCCTCTGCTGCGGTGCACATTGCGTTGTAGATAACTCCCATTACAATAGCGAGAATGATCAGTCCAAAGCCGTATACGCAAGCGAGATTCAGTCCTGAAAATAAAATTATACCCATAAGCTTGGGGCTTACAGTGTTGACTGCTACGAATCCTGCATAAACGATGCAGTAGACGATAAATAAGTATATCCCCAGTTTTTCTTTGTAATCAGTCGCCTTGTCTTCTCCCCAGTCTGCTGCTGGTCCGTGTCCTGCCATGTTTTTTCCTCCTTAGGTTTTTATTAAAAAAGTAGTTAAAAAAAGTTCAGTTATATAATCGATATTTATACCTTGTAATATAAATAGTTAAGAAGATAAATTGTTTGGGAAATTCGAAATTATAAGTAAAACAGTCCTTTTTGTCAAGGCAAAATTGATTTACCTGCCGTTAACCCGGACCGGTAAATCCAGTTTAAATGTTAAAAATTTGGCAATAAAGGATGGTTAATAATTGATGAACTACCCCTGCTAAGTCTCAAGAAAAAAGCAATTAGTATGCCATTAATCTGTTAATGGTTTGTATGTTGTGTAACCTATTAAAATGACTCTATTTTTGTTAAGAAGTGGGTGACGCCCCTGTTTTTTTCAGATAAACAAAAGCTGTTTTCATGACAGATTGGCAAAAAAATGGCGGGTTTAAGCTTAAATCAAGCTTTTGCAGGCAAACATCTTGACATTTTGACAAAGAATAATCTTGGTTTGGGCGAAGATATCTGGTTGACTCAAAACAGAACAAATTGTAATATTCATATTATTATGACGGATCAAACACAAAAAGTTCCCTGGAGATCGTTTCTTGCCCGGATTGTCCTTCCGACAATGCTTACCATTATCCTTTTTCTTTCCGCCATTTTTTATATCATCATCCCGACCATTGAAAAAAACAGTGTAGACCGAAAGCGCGAGATGATCCGTGAGCTGACAAATTCAGCCTGGAACATCCTGGCAAAATTTGAATATGATGAACAAAAGGGAATCTTAAACCGTGAGGATGCCCAGAAACAGGCCATTGCACAGATAAAGAATCTTCATTACGGTCAGCACATGAAGGACTATTTCTGGATAAATGACATGCATCCGACCATGGTGATCCATCCCTACAGGACAGATCTCAATGGAAAGGACTTAACAGACTATAAAGACCCTAATGGAAAGCGGGTATTTGTAGAGTTTGTGAATATCGTAAAAAAGAACGGCTCGGGTTATGTGGAATACATGTGGCAGTGGAAGGATGATGAGACCCGGATCGTTCCTAAGATATCCTATGTCAAAGGCTTTACCCCCTGGGGCTGGATCATCGGCACCGGTATCTATATAGAAGATGTCAAGGCTGAGATCGCCTTGATCACCCGCAACGTGATCAAAATATCTCTTGTCATTCTCCTTGTCATGGCGCTCTTGCTGACTTCAATTATCATGAGTAATTACAAAACAGAAAAAAAACGGCGTATTGCAGAAATTGCGCTTAAGGACTCGGAAGAAAAATACAGGACCCTGGTGGAGTCTGCCAGTGAAGGTATGTTCATGGTGGTGAATGATAAATTTATTTACTCGAATACCACCATTTCAAAACTTCTGGAATATAACCAGGCAGAGTTCGGGCAGCTTCATGTTAACGAGATATTTGAAAATGACAAAAACAGTCCGGGATATGCCAGCGTGCAGGAACTGATTGCCGGCAGAGCTGTTCCTGAGAGATTTGAGGCTCAGATCAGGACAAAATCGGGTGGAATAAAAGAGGTTATCCTGTCCACGTCTGAGATCTTTATCGGGGGAAAATCCGGGTTTATTGCGGTTGTCACAGATATTACCAACCGTAAAAAGGCTGAAGACGAATTGGGTGAAAGTGAGGAGAAGTTCAGGACTCTGGCAAATAACTTAAATGTGGGGATCTACCGGAGAACCATAGATAAAAAACCGCAGTTTGTTGAAGTCAACCCGGCGATGGTAAGCCTTTTTGGATATGAAAAAAAAGAAGAACTGCTGGATATCCCGATTTCCGACCTGTACGCAGATCCAAGGGCACAAAAAGGACTCCGAACAAAAGCGGTTAACGGTAACTGGGAGCGTGAAGTTCTGGAGCTGAAGAAGAAAGACGGCACCGTTTTTAGCGCCTCTATCTGGGCGGTAACCGTGTATGATGAAGAGGGAAACCCAAAATATTTTGACGGTATTATAGAAGATGTTACGGATATCCTGACAAAAGAAAAGGAACGGGAGAAATATCTAAATGACATGCAGAACGCAATGTCATTTTTAAATGCCGCTGTCAGCAGTCTGCCTTTATATAATGTTGTCTCCTGCTCCGGCGGGATGCCTGTTCAGGAGGCTGTTGTTCTGCTGAACCAAAATAAAGCAGATATCCTTTTGATTGTTGATGGAGAGGGGAAAGAGACAGGGGCGGTAACAGATGCGGATCTGCGGAAAAACATTTCAAGGGATGGTTTCAGCATGGGATGGCCTGTTTCTGAGATCATGTCTTCGCCTGTTATCTCAATTGATTCAGATGCCTATATATTTGAGGCCGTCATTTTGATGCAGCAGAAAAGTATTACCCATCTGTTTGTAACAGACCGTCAGAAAATGGTTTTTGGAGTCGTTAAAAGTGAAGATATAACCCTGATTCAGAACTATGCGCCTTCGGTTCTTTTACAGGAAATAAAAAACGCGGATTCACCGGCTGACATTGTGAAAAAGAGAGACTCCATCCCTTATCTGGTGACAACTCTTATTAACAGCGGCGCAAGTGCAAGCTTTATTACCCATCTGATAACGACCATCACCGATACGCTTTTAAACCGGCTGATCGAGTTTGCCATTAAGGAGATGGGCATACCTCCGGTTCGGTTCTCTTTTCTGGTGTTTGGCAGTGAGGGCCGGGAGGAGCAGACTTTAAGTACGGATCAGGATAATGCCCTTGTTTATGAAGATGTTCCCCAAGAGATGGAAAAAAAGACTCACGATTACTTTTTATTCCTGAGTAAAAAGGTATGCGGCTGGCTTGATGATGCGGGATACAAATATTGTGACGGTGACAACATGGCGCAGAATCCGAAATGGTGTCAGCCTATTTCTGTGTGGAAAAGATATTTTTCGGAATGGATTTCAGAGTCGAGTGCCGAGGACCTTTTGCAGACGAAGATCTTTTTTGATTTTAAGTCTGCTTACGGGGATGACAGCTTTGCCCGTGACTTAAGAAAACATCTGGCGGAAGTGACCTCAAAGCACCCCAACTTTTTTCAGTATCTTGCACGAAATGTGCTTAAGGTGACGCCCCCGATCGGCTTTTTTGGCAACATTGTGGTTGAGTCAGTTGAAACTCATGGGAAAGCCTTTGATATAAAGAGCTCTATTATGCCGATTGTTGATTATGCCAGAATATATGCTCTGAAAAATAACCTGGATACATCAAATACCCTTAAAAGACTTGAGCGTTTGTATGAACTGGGGGTTCTTTCAAAACAGAATTATGAGGAGGTTGTTTACGCATACAGCCAGCTGATGCAAATAAGGCTTCGCATCCAGGCAGAAGCTGTATTAAAAGGAAACAGAAGTCCCGACAATTATGTGAGTCCGGGAAATCTTACTTATATAGAACAGAAGATGCTTAAAGAGATTTTTTTACAGACAAAACATTTCCAGGCTAAATTAAGTTACGACTTTACCGGCCGGATGGATGGCGGTGCAATTTAATGATTCTAATTCTTTCAGACACACATTCATATTATAGTACAATAAACGAACAGATAAGATATGCCGAATCAGAGCTGGGGGTTTCTGTTTCTTCTGTTATTCACCTGGGAGATTTTGGTGTTTATAAGGCCAATCTGTATAATTTTTTTATTAAACAAAAGGAAGAATTTATCCGTCCGGTATATTTTATTGAGGGCAATCACGAAGACTTTGATGCGCTCCCATGGCTGACGAAGAAATATAAGGATTATTTTATCCACCTTAAACGTGGCACGGTTCATACCATTGACGGGTACCGTTTCTTATGCCTGGGCGGGTCTGAATATATGGATGCCATGATCACCCAAAGGGGAGCTGAGATCTCGGATAATGACATTGATGCCTGTCTTTCGGTTCCCGCAGAAGATGTTGATATTGTTCTGACCCATGACTGTCCGCTGGGAATCGGCATGCCGAATAGCCCGGGGCTTGAATATTATGGTGAGACAGGTTTTAGGCGCAGCAGGGAACTGGTCGAACATTTTAAACCGAAACTGTGGCTTTTCGGGCATCACCATAAATGGTTTCAGCATCGGGATGATCATACGTCTTATTATGGTTTTGCTGCTATCTGGAAGGGCTTTGGGCTCTTGGACGACAACTTTAAGGTGGATGTCGTTCATCATGACGTCAAAATTCCAAGAAACAGGTCACTTCTTGAAAGGTTTTTTGTGAAGTTGAAAGTAATCCGGTAGCTGTTAAAAGTGAGACGTGATGCGTGAAAGGTTTATTGATCTTAAGGCTTAAAAAGGAAGCGGCCTCCTAAAAAGGAGGCCGCTTTTAACACGGAGACCATGGAAAAAAGAGGGGGGTTTATTCCACGGGACCCAGGGGAAAAATTACTTTACCGTAAACTTCATTGAGTACCTGAGCGATAGCAGCGTAGAATGCGGCAGCTCCGCAAAGAATTCCTTCATATCCTGCAATAGTTTTAATGGTGGCGTTTCCGGTGAAGTCCGAGGTTGCCAGCAGAAAAAAGAGAAGTGTCAGTGATCCGAAGACAAACTGAAGCACTCTATTCATCTTAAATGTTCCAATAAAGAGAAAAGCTGTGAGTAAACCCCATACAAAAAGATAGCAGCCCATGCCTTGAGCCGTCGGTGCTGAACCGATTCCCATTTTAGGAAGTGCAATAAGAGCGACCAGAGTCAGCCAGAACAGTCCGTATGATGTAAATGCGGTTGTGCCGAAGGTATTGTTTTTCTTCCATTCCATTATTCCTGCGATGATCTGTGCCAGACCGCCATAAAAGATTCCCATTGCAAGGATCATTGCATCAAGAGGCAGAAACCCAGCATTATGAATATTTAAAAGGATCGTTGTCATTCCAAAGCCAAGAAGTCCAAGGGGTGCCGGATTAGAGGTGGTATCGACAACGCTGATGGCAGAAACTTTTTCAGGCTGTATCAGTTTGATTTCTGGTGCCTTTACCGAGTTTTCCACCTCTGGATCAAGATTTTCTTTTAGATTCCCCTGCATGATTTTATCTCCTTAGTTTATTTTTGTTCTCATGTTGTGTTTATTTAAAGTAAGATATTGCAGGAAGAATGCCAAAATATTTTAATTAATAATTATATATATAATATCATTATTTAATATTATTTATATTAAATAGATATGCTTGCTTCAGGATAATTTTTTGTCAGATGGTCATTTGGCCACTTATAAATTGGCTAATTGACCATTTAGTGGTATATCTAAGATGATTTATTAAGTCCTGTTATGATCGGGATGAGGGAAACAACGCTTTACTCTTTTTTTTAAATTTTTCTACTGAACGAGATATTATGATTCAAAAGAATTTATCAATTCCGTGGGGATCCTTTTTTGTTCGTATTGTCCTTCCGACGGTTCTTACCATTATCCTTTTTCTTTCCGCCATCTTTTATATCATCATCCCGACCATTGAAAAAAACAGTGTAGACCGAAAGCGCGAGATGATCCGTGAGCTGACAAATTCAGCCTGGAACATCCTGGCAAAATTTGAATATGATGAACAAAAGGGAATCTTAAACCGTGAGGATGCCCAGAAACAGGCCATTGCACAGATAAAGAATCTTCATTACGGTCAGCACATGAAGGACTATTTCTGGATAAATGACATGCATCCGACCATGGTGATCCATCCCTACAGGACAGATCTCAATGGAAAGGACTTAACAGACTATAAAGACCCTAATGGAAAGCGGGTATTTGTAGAGTTTGTGAATATCGTAAAAAAGAACGGCTCGGGTTATGTGGAATACATGTGGCAGTGGAAGGATGATGAGACCCGGATCGTTCCTAAGATATCCTATGTCAAAGGCTTTACCCCCTGGGGCTGGATCATCGGCACCGGTATCTATATAGAAGATGTCAAGGCTGAGATCGCTGAAATAACCACAAACATTATCCAGATATCAGCAGCTATTCTATTGATCGCCATTTTTTTGCTGTTTTTTATTATTGCTCAGAATTATCAGACAGAAATGAAAAGGTATGTTGCTGAACAGGAAACACGGGATTCAGAAAAAAGATTTAGAACCCTGGTGGAAAATTCCCATACCGGTATATTTATTATTCAGGATGACAGGATCGTATATAAAAATCCTGAACAAGAAAGACTTTTCGGGCCGCTTCCTGATGATTTTAAAATCATAAATTTTGATAAGATATATCCGGATGATGTTGAGACGGTAAAAGATTTTTACCAGTCGGTTAATTCGGGAAGAGTTAAGGCGCTCAGTATTGAGTACCGGTTTTATTCCATGGGGGAAGGCAGAAAAGAGGCTTCTTTGCGCTGGGCACACAGTAATATCAGTGCCATAGAATATATGGGACGAAGGGCGACCCTGGTTAATATGCTTGATATCACCAGAGAAAAAGAGATGGAGGCCCTCCTCGGTGTGAAAGATAAGATGATATCTCTGGGTCATGTGGCTGCGGGGATTGCCCATGAAATAAGAAATCCGCTTTCAGGGGTCAATATTCTTCTGGATGCGATCCGTGAACGTCTTTCACGGCTGGAAGATTCTCAGGAGTTTACAGAACTGATCGGCCATGCCAAGACGGCAACGGGAAAAATAGAGGGGGTGATTAAAAGGGTCCTTGATTTTTCAAGGCCGTCAACGCCGCAGTTAAAGCCGGAAAATATAAACGGTGTGATTAAAGAGACTGTTATGCTTTCTTCGGTTACCCTGCGGAAGGCAGGTATAAAGCTTGAGACAGATCTTGATGATAATCTGCCTGAAATAATGATCGACAGACAGCAGATAGAACAGGTGCTGATGAACCTGATAACAAACGCTTCTGAAATCCTTAAAAACAGTGAAGCGGATAAAAAAATCTATATTGAATCAAGGCTGGATCTGCGGAGTGTCGTTGTTTTGGTTTCTGATTCAGGGCCCGGGATTTCCAGGCCAGATGCGAAAAAAATATTTGATCCTTTCTATACCACAAAAAGTGACGGGTCCGGGATCGGGCTCAGCATCTGCCAGCGGATCATTGCTGATCACAAGGGAACCATATCTGTTTTAGCGTCAGTTCTCGGGGGCGCAGAATTTTGTATCAGGATCCCGGTTCAGGAAGGTGATGAAATTTAAAGGATACTCTCCGCAGCAAGTTACGGGGTATCCCGGTTGTTAAGTTTGGCCGGAATGTTTTGTGAAACCCCGTTTTGATTTAGGATGAGAAAACCAACAGAAAATCGATCTTAACGACCGGGATGCCTCCGCAAGATATTCGGAAGAGCACCATTATTTTATTTACATGCCACTCTGGTGGTTGCGTGGCATTTTTTCGATCAAGTTATAAAATTGGAAGATAGAACCATGGTAGGTTATTCAATTTACATTATTGATGATGAGCAGAGTATCCGAGATGCACTTACTTTTGGTCTTAAAGAACATTATCATATCAAGACGTTTGCAAATGCAGAAGACGGGTTAAGGGCAGTCCTGGAAAAAGCTCCGGACCTTATCCTGCAGGACATTGGTCTTCCGGGAATGGATGGTGTTACGGCACTTAAAGAAATAAAAAAACATGATCCGGATATCCTTGTTATTATGATAACCGCATTTGAGGATATCGATACCGTTCTTTCCGCCATGAAAGCGGGGGCTTATGATTATATTGTAAAACCGCTTCATCTGGATTCTGTAAAATTAAGTATCAAGAATGCGCTTAAAACCATATCCATGAGAAAAAAGATCCAGGCGCTTCAGGAGGAAAGCCTGAGAGAAAGTGTCCCCTGCTTTGTTTCAGAAAGTAATTCTATCCAGGATGTGATGCAGTTTGTTGACAAGGTTGCAAAGGGCTTTGATACGCCTGTGCTTATCCTGGGTGAGACCGGAACCGGTAAGGAGCTTATTGCCAGTGCGGTACATTACAAGAGTCCTAACTTTAAAGGCCCGTTTATCTCAATAAACTGCGCGGCCATTCCAAAAGACCTGATTGAAAGCGAGCTTTTCGGGTACGAAAAAGGAGCGTTCAGCGGTGCTGCTGCAACAGGAAAGAAAGGTCTTATTGAAGAGGCTGAAGGCGGAACGCTTTTTCTTGATGAGGTCGGAGATTTAAGCAGTTCTGCCCAGGCAAAGCTTTTGCGGTTTCTTGAAGAAGGGGAGTACTACAGAGTCGGGGGGGCCCGGAAGTATTTAATAAAAACCAGGATCGTTTCTGCGACAAATAGAAACCTGGAGGAAATGATTGAACAAAACCTTTTCAGGCAGGACCTTTACTTTAGGATAGCCGTTGTAAAGGTGGAAGTGCCGTCTCTTAATGAACGGCCGGAGGACATTATCCCGATTGCACAGCATTTTTTGTCTGAGTTCGGAAACAAGCACGCGAAAGTTTTTACCGGTATTTCAGAAGAAGTCGAACACTTCTTTAAAGATTATCAGTGGAAGGGAAATGTGCGCGAACTCAGAAATTTAGTTGAAAGGGGGGTTCTGATCGGTGCGGGTCCTGAACTAAAACTGGAGGATCTGGGTGTGGAGCCCCTTAAGCCGGGTTCGTCTAATCAAGAAAAAATATCCGAAGGACCTTTTCCTTCTTTGCCGGATGAGGGGATCATGCTTGACGAACTTGAAGAACATTATATCCGGGAGGCCTATAAAAAGACAGGCGGCAATGAAAAAAAAGCGGCAAAAATTCTGGGCCTGAGTTATTATGCGTTCCGGTATAAGCGGAAGAAGATGAATTAATCTTCTTTTTTGGCGCCCAACCGGTTTTCAGTTCCTTTGAGGAGTTTTTTGATGTTGGCGCCGTGTTTTAAAAAGATAAGAAGGCTCATGATGATGCTCAGCAGAACCGTAGGCTGCGGGCATGAAAAAGCAGCCAGTAAAAACGGCATGGCAGTGGACACGATTAATGAGGCAAGAGAGACGTAACGCCACAGGAAAACGATCAGCACAAAAACAACAACTTCAATAAGCATGACTGCAGGCGCCAGGTACAAAAATATTCCAAATGCGGTCGCAACCCCCTTCCCGCCTTTGAATTTCAAATATACAGGAAAAAGATGTCCAAGAAATGCAGCTATTCCGAAAAGAGCGGCTAATGCGGGGGAATGAAAAATAATCGTGCCGGCACACACCGGCAGGAATCCTTTCAGCATATCTCCCAGAAAGGTCAGCGCGCCGAGTTTTTTGCCCAGTATCCGGATGGCGTTTGTGGCGCCGATATTTCCGCTTCCTGATCCCCGAATGTCTTCCCGTGAGAACAGTTTTGCCAGAACGATTGATGAGGGTATTGCCCCGATCAGATAGGACGCTATGGTGAAGAGTAGTGTTTCCATATTATAAGTGTCTAAAGTACTTGAATTGAGCTAAAGTACTTAAAGTGTCTGAATTCGGCTAAAGTTTTCAAATATTTTTAACTTTAAGTACTTCAAGTATTTTAAATATTTTAAGTACTTCCAAGGCTTTTTAAAACAGTCAGGGCTCTTAAAAATAAGCGCGTGATACCCCACGCGCTTATTTCTTTGCTTTGTCTAATATCTGTAGTGGTTGGGTTTGTACGGACCTTCAACCGGTATGCCAAGGTATTTTGCCTGCTCAGGCGTAAGTGTTGTTAATTTGACCCCGAGCCTGCCAAGGTGGAGACGCGCAACCTCTTCGTCCAGTTTCTTTGAAAGGGTGTACACTTTGTTCTCATGTGTTTTTTCAGCAAGTTCTATCTGTGCCAGGGCCTGGTTGGTAAAACTGTTGCTCATGACAAAGCTGGGGTGTCCTGTTGCGCAGCCCAGGTTTACAAGTCTTCCTTCGGCAAGCACGATTATGGAGCGGCCCGACTTTAAAGTCCACTTGTCTACCTGCGGTTTTATCGGTTCTTTTGTGCATCCGGACTTTTCAAGGTATGACATGGCGATTTCACTGTCAAAATGGCCGATGTTACAGACGATCGCCTCGTTTTTCATCTGTTCCATATGCTCTCCGGTGATCACATGGAAGTTGCCGGTGGTGGTAATAAATATATCCGCTGTTTCAACCGCAGCTTCCAGGGTTTTGACTTCATAACCGCTCATGGAGGCCTGCAAAGCGCAAATCGGGTCGATCTCTGTGATGATCACCCGTGCGCCATAGCTTCGCATGGATTCCGCACAGCCCTTGCCCACATCCCCGTATCCAAGAACAACACAGACTTTTCCGGCGATCATGATGTCTGTTGCACGTTTGATCCCGTCAGCGAGAGATTCCCGGCAGCCGTACAGGTTGTCAAACTTTGATTTGGTGACTGAATCGTTAACATTGATTGCCGGAAACAGAAGCTCTCCTGTTTCAACCATCTGATACAGGCGGTGTACGCCGGTGGTGGTCTCTTCTGATACACCCTTTATCTTTGCCCCTATTTTTGTCCATTTGTCAGGGCTGTTTTTCACGCTTTCTTTCAGACGTTCCATGATGACTTCCATCTCATGGTGGTCAAATTGCTGATCCGTAAGAGTGGGATCTTTTTCTACCTTTGCGCCCTGATGGACAATAAGGGTTGCGTCTCCACCGTCATCAACGATAAGGTCGGGTCCCGATCCGTCAGGCCAGGTCAGGGCCTGCTCTGTGCACCACCAGTATTCTTCAAGGGTCTCTCCCTTCCAGGCAAAAACTTTTGCAATCTCTTTTTTTGCGACCGCAGCGGCCGCATGGTCCTGAGTTGAAAAAATATTACAGGATGCCCAGCGGATATCTGCGCCCAGCTCATATAATGTGTCAATCAGCATTGCGGTCTGAATGGTCATATGCAGGCTGCCTGTGACTTTAAGACCTTTCAGGGGTTTTGAAGGCCCGTATTTTTCTCGTACAGCCATCAGCCCTGGCATTTCGTTTTCAGAAAGCTGCATTTCTTTTAAGCCCCATTCAGCAAGGGAGATATCTTTTACTTTATAAGGCATGCTAAGGTCAAGCGGCATTACATTTTTTTCTGACATTTTTCATCTCCTGGAAAGTGTTTGTTTGAAATTCTTGGCGGGTCTGTTGTTTAATAAATGTTTCTAAAGATCACAGGCCAGCTTTATTTTTTTGATTTAATTCCTTTTACCCGGTTCTCCAAATAATAGTATCCATTAATTGAAAATTGTCAAACGTTTTCAGTTAGAACTTGCTTTTGTTTAGGCATAATGTTAATTAAATTAGTTGATGTAAAGTGTTTACAAACAACAACTTTTTCAATTACTTAGGTAAAAAAGCATTGCTTCCCGGCGCTTTTAAACCGGCTTGTTTTACGGATGTGGTGATGAAGGAAATATATAAATATAAAGAAGATCTTGAGAAGCTTATTAATGCTGGACAGGAGATTAAGATCCTGACCCTTATCTCAAGATTTCATCCTGATGACATTGCAGAACTTCTGGAAAATCTTGAAGAAGAGGAAAAGTCAAAGCTTTTCCGTCTTCTTGATGTTGAGACCGCTTCAGATGTTATTATGGAGCTCAATGATATTTCCCGCGAACTTATTATTGAAGATATGTCTTCTGAAGAGCTTTCAGAGATCGTTGATGACATGCCTTCAGATGATGCAGCCGACTTTATCGGTGATCTTCCCGAAGAACAAAAGCAGGAAATCCTCAGCCATCTTGATCAGGAAAAATCAGAAGATGTTCAGATGCTCCTTGAATATCCGGAAGACTCTGCCGGCGGTATCATGCAGACAGAGCTTATCTCGGTTAAACAGCATTTAACCGTAAGTGCTGCAATCGATCTTATCCGTTCTCTTTCAGATGAAGTAGAAGATTTTCATAATGTTTTTGCAACAGATGAAAATGAGAAACTTGTGGGTGTCCTGCCGCTTAGAAAACTGATCCTTGCCAAACCGGAAACGTCCATATCAAGTATCATGGACAAGTCGCTCATTTATGTTAATGCTGATATGGATCAGGAGGAGGTCGCCAATACGGTCAAAAGATATGACCTTATCTCTCTTCCTGTTGTTGACAGTGATATGCATCTGCTTGGGCGTATCATGGTTGATGATGTTATTGATGTTATTCAGGAAGAGGATTCCGAAGATATCTTTAGAATGGTGGGTATTTCTGAAGAAGAAGATGTGGTATACAGCGGTGCAATCTACAAGGTGTGCATGACAAGACTGCCGTGGCTTGTTTTTATTCTTTTTGGAACCCTTTTAAGCGGTTATTTCCTGTGGGTTTATGAATCAACATTAAAAGAGCTTCTGGCTCTGGTGACTTTCGTGCCGGTAATCTGTGCCATGAGCGGTAATGTGGGGGTTCAGTCAACATCGATCGTTATTCGGGGACTGGCGACCGGAAGAATAGATTTTTTAAATCTTAAAAAAATGGTTTTAAAAGAACTTGTTGTGGGAATCGTTATTGGGCTGATCTGTGCTTTTATCGGGGCGTGTATCGGTGTCCTGTGGCACGGCAATATGATTATGGGGGTTTCAATATTTCTTGCGATGTTTATCACCATAACCTTTGCCGCTTTTACCGGTGTCCTGATCCCGGTATTTTTTAAAAAGATGAAAATTGACCCTGCCGTTGCCTCGGGAGCCCTTGTGACCACCTCAAATGATCTTATTGCGATAAATATATATTTTCTGCTGGCATCATGGCTGATGAAAACACTTGGCTGAGCTGGAAAGTTGATTTTTTTATACGTAAGGATTAATATCAGGCGTATATAAATATACAGAGGTGATTTTTTAAGATGCTCCACTTATCAACAGAAGCGATCATACTGCAGACAACAGATTTTGCTGAGTGGGACAGGATTGTTTCTGTGTATACTAAGGATTTTGGAAAGATAAGGGGTATTGCAAAAGGTGCCAAAAGAAGCCGTAAAAGATTTGGAAGTGCGCTTGAGCCTTTTACGCATAATGAGATTTTTTTTGTGGAAAAGGAGACTCAGGGGCTTGTACGGTTTGAAAGATGTCATATTCTTAACATGTTTTCAGAAATTGCCCATGACCTGAAAAAGGTTATTTACGGAAGTTATTTTCTTGAACTGGTTAATACGATGACGCCTGAAAAAGAAAAGAATCCGGAGATTTTTTCTCTGCTTCTTTTTTTTATAAACCTGCTAAAGGAAGAGGGTTTTCGGGAAGATCTGCTGCGGATATTTGAGCTCCGTCTTTTTTCTCTTCTCGGTTATCAGCCCCAGTTTTTAAGCTGTACGAACTGCGGACATGAATTCAGGGTTGAGGAAAAGTACAGGTTTTCAGTTAAGCGCGGCGGAATTGTCTGTTCAAAATGTCTGGTTAAACATCCTGGTCTTTTGCCGCTGTCAAACGGTACCATAAGGATCTTTCAGCAGGTACAGAACCTGACCCTTTTGAAGATAAACAGGATATTTTTTTCTCCTTCGGCAAATGCTGAGGGGAAGATGATTTTCGGTAAATTTCTGGAATATCATGTGGGGCGGCGTCCTAAATCTCTGGACCTGCTTGATCAGCTGGGTTAGCTAAAATTTTTTCCTGTTCGAAAATATTTTAGCGCTTCGGACAGATAAATTTGTTATAATCATCAATTGTTTAACCTGCTTGATTTGAAGCAGCGGAGGCATCACGCTTTACCTGTTCGAAGCGCTAAAGCGGTGGGTGATTCAAAGAACAAAGAAAAGGCGCTTTTTTGGTGCTATTTTAAGATTTGTCCTTTCCCGGGTGCTGTATCGGGGGGGCAGGTTAGGATAATTTATTTTTGAATTGGAGGATGATGTTTTGACTTTTCAGGAACTTGTGCTGGGCTTGCAGAACTTCTGGGCAAAAAAAAATTGTATTATTCAGCAGCCCTATGATATTGAGGTGGGCGCTGGAACGTTTAATCCCGCTACTTTTTTGAGGTGTCTGGGGCCTGAGCCGTGGAATGTTGCGTATGTTGAACCCTCAAGAAGACCCACAGATGGAAGATATGGAAAAAACCCCAACCGCCTGCAGCATTATTATCAGTTCCAGGTGATCATGAAACCCTCACCGATGGATATTCAGGAGCTTTATCTTGAAAGTTTAAAAACTCTGGGAATAGACCCGCTTGATCACGATATCCGTTTTGTGGAGGACGACTGGGAATCCCCGACTCTGGGTGCCTGGGGGCTTGGCTGGGAGGTATGGCTTGACGGAATGGAAATCACCCAGTTTACTTATTTTCAGCAGGCCGGGGGAATAGACCTTAAGCCGATATCTGTTGAGATAACTTACGGCATCGAGAGAATCGCCATGTATCTGCAACAGAAGGATAATGTTTATGACCTGGAATGGACAAAAGGTATAAGTTATGGTGATGTTCATCACCAGGGCGAGGTGGAGTTCTCAAAATATAATTTTGAAGTATCAGACCCGGAAATGCTTTTTAACCTGTTTAATATTTACGAAAAAGAATCGCTCTCCGTTATTGAAAAAGGGCTTGTGCTTCCGGCTTATGATTACTGCCTCAAGTGTTCGCATGCTTTCAACCTGCTTGATGCAAGGGGTGCGATAAGTGTGACTGAAAGGACCGGATATATCGCAAGGGTAAGAAATCTTGCCCGCAAAGTGGCTGAAGCATATTTGAACCAGCGTGAAGAGATGGGTTTTCCTCTGATCCGGAAATAGTGCTTAGAATTTAATAATCATATTTACAGATAAGGAATTTGTACATGGCTGAAGAACTTCTTCTTGAGATCGGAACCGAAGAAATACCTGCCGCGTTTATGCCGGGGATCCTTTCATCTTTCAAGGAACTGATGGAAAAAGAATTTTCTGCGGGCAGAATAGGCTTTACGGAAATAAAGACCTTTGGTACGCCCCGCAGGCTTATCCTGATGGCAACCGGGGTTGCAGAAAAACAGGAGGATCTTGCTTTTACAAAGATGGGTCCGGCAAAAAATATTGCCTATGATGCTGACGGTAATCCCACAAAGGCGGCTATCGGTTTTGCCCGGGGGCAGGGCATCGATGTTGCTGATCTTGTAATCGCTAAAACAGACAAAGGCGAATATATCTCTGTTGAAAAAAAAGAGACGGGTGTAGAAACTTCAGAACTGCTGCCGGAGATGCTTAAAAAGGTGATAAACGCAATACCCTGTCCTAAAGCCATGCGCTGGTCAGACCTTGACGTTCGGTTCGTAAGGCCGGTTCACTGGATCGTTTCGCTTTTTAGCGGTAAAAAAATATCTTTTTCGATCGGTAATATTGAATCCGGGGATGAAACCCGGGGGCACAGGTTTATGGCACCGGCAGCCATTAAGGTGACGGGGATCTCATCCTATCTTAAAGAGATCAAAAAGGCTTACGTGATCATTGATCCCGATGAAAGAAAAAAAATAATACAACAGAAGATAACTGAGCTGGCAATTGAGGCTGGGGGTGTTCCTGACGCTGATGAGGGTCTTTTAAATGAAGTTTCTCAGATCCTGGAATCCCCTTTTCCTGTTCTGTGCAGATTTGATGATGAATATTTAAAGCTTCCGAAAGAGGTTATTCTTACTCCGATGAAAAAACATCAGAAATATTTTCCGGTTCTTGACAAAGACGGAAACCCCCTTTCTGCTTTTATCGCGGTAAACAATACAGATACAAAAGACCCGAAGGTAGTAATCAACGGTCACGAACGTGTGCTGCGGGCACGTCTTGCCGATGCAGAGTTCTTTTATGTTGAGGACCAGAAAAAAACGCTTATAAAGATGGCGGAAGAACTGAAAAATGTTCTGTTCCAGGCAAAGTTGGGAACCTCCTATGAAAAAGTCATGCGTTTTCAGGCACTGGGTCTTTTTATCGCAGACCTGCTCGGATTAGACGGCCGGAAAGAAATGATCGAAAGGGCATCCTTTTTGTGCAAGGCTGATCTTGTCTCTGAGATGGTGGGAGAATTTGCCTCTCTGCAGGGCGTTATGGGACGGGAGTATGCCAGGCTTTCCGGAGAACCGGAAGAAGTCTCACAAGCCATATTTGAGCATTATCTGCCCCGATTTGCAGAAGATGAGCTGCCGTCATCAGATACCGGAGCGGTGGTCAGTCTTGCTGACAAGCTTGATACGATTGTGGGCTGTTTCAGTATCGGGCTTATTCCCACAGGAACGGCAGACCCTTATGCCCTGAGACGGCAGTGCCTCGGAATCATAAATATAGTCCTTGATAAAAAGTATGTTTTGTCTCTTAAGGAAAGTATTGAAAAGTCTATTTCACTTATCGGGGATAAGGCCGAAAGATCTGCCAAAGAGATAACAGAAGATGTTTTAGGTTTTTTCAGGGGCCGGCTTTCAAACCTGTTTACTTCAAGGGGCTTCTCCCACGATGTGGTGGAGTCTATCCTTTCTCTCGGGATGGATGATATTGCAGACATTGCCGGCAGGGTCGATGCTCTCCAGCAGATGAAAAAGGAAGCTGATTTTGAGCCGCTTGCAATCGCATTTAAAAGGGTGGTAAATATAATTACAGGTAAGGCATCTGAAAATATGGACCCTGATGTGATCCCGGATAAAGCTCTTTTTGAGCAGCAGGAAGAAAATAAACTGTTTGATAAGTATGTTGAGATCAAAGACCAGGTGAACGATCTTATGGCTCAGAAGTCTTATGTTCAGGCATTGAAAATAATAGCGTCGATCCGTGAAACAGTAGACAGTTTTTTTGACAATGTGCTTGTAATGGCAGAGGACAGGAAGGTTATGCAGAACAGGCTTGCGCTTTTACGCGGGGTGAATTCCCTTTTTACCGGTTTTGCAGATTTCACAAAGATATCTTCAGAATAAAAATATTTTCAGGAGGAAGAGAGCTATGGCAAAGTTTGTTTATTTTTTCGGAGGCGGAAAAACAGAGGCAAGGGCCGACATGAAGGAAATTGTCGGTGGTAAAGGCGCGAATCTTGCTGAGATGTGTAACCTGGGCATGCCGGTTCCCGCAGGCTTTACGATTTCCACAACATCATGTGAACATTTTTACAAAAACAAGAGGAAATGGCCTAAAGGTTTAAAGGAAGAAATTCAGAAAAATCTGAAAAAACTTGAAGCCGTGATGAAGGCAAAGCTGGGCGATCCGGACAAGACGCTTCTGGTCTCTGTTCGTTCAGGTGCGGCAGCATCCATGCCGGGCATGATGGATACTGTTTTAAATCTCGGCTTAAATGAAAAGGTTATTACTGGCCTGGTCAAGAAGACCGGGAATGCGAGATTTGCCTGGGATGCCTATCGCCGGTTTATCCAGATGTTCGGTGATGTGGTCATGAATGTTCCCCATCATGATTTTGAGGCAATACTGGAAAAGAAGAAAAAAGCAGTTAAGGCAAAGAGTGATACGGATCTTTCCACAAAAGATCTTCAGGATGTGGTGAAACAGTACAAAGCGATTTACAAAAAAGTAACCAAGGAAAACTTTCCAAACGATGCGTGGACTCAGCTTGAAAAATCAATAAACGCTGTTTTTATATCATGGAATAATGACCGTGCGATTACTTATCGCAGGCTATATGATCTTAAAGGGCTTATTGGTACTGCGGTGAATATACAGGCAATGGTTTTCGGTAACATGGGAGAAACTTCAGGAACAGGGGTTTGCTTCAGCCGTGATCCATCAACTGGTGATAACAAGTTTTACGGTGAATACCTGATGGATGCACAGGGTGAAGATGTTGTTGCGGGAATCAGAACGCCGCTTCCGATCTCAACCCTTGCGCGTCAGAATAATAAACAATATAAAGAGCTGGTGGGACTTAAAGACAAGCTTGAAAAACACTATGCGGATATGCAGGACATGGAGTTTACCATCCAGGAAGGAAAACTTTATATTCTTCAGACCCGATCCGGGAAAAGAACCGCTGCTGCAGCGGTTAAGATAGCGGTCGACATGGTCAAAGAAAAACTGATCACAAAAGAAGAAGCTCTGATGCGGGTAGAGCCTGAACAGCTTGACCAGCTTCTTCATCCCATGTTTGACGCAAAGGCTGAAAAGAGTGCAACCGTAATCGCAAAAGGTCTTCCGGCTTCACCGGGCGCAGCAACCGGTAAGATCGTTTTTAATGCCCATGATGCTGAAGCCTGGGCCGAAAAGGGTGAAAAAGTGATCCTTACAAGGATAGAGACCTCGCCCGAAGATATTTCAGGAATGAACGCGGCAGTGGGTATCTTGACTTCCCGTGGCGGAATGACATCTCATGCCGCAGTTGTTGCACGCGGAATGGGAACCTGCTGTGTTGCCGGCGTTGCTGAGATAAAGATCGACTATAAATTAAAAACCATTAAGGTGGGTAAGCTGACCCTGAAACAGGGGGATTATCTCTCTCTTAACGGATCAACCGGTGCAGTGTACCAGGGACAGATCAAGACGGTTGAAGCCAAACTGTCCGGTAACTTTCAGACCCTGATGAAATGGGCTGATGAAGCCAGGCGTCTGGGTGTGCGCACCAATGCGGACACACCAGGGGATTCGGCAACTGCGGTTAAGTTTGGTGCAGAAGGAATTGGGCTTTGCCGGACAGAACATATGTTTTTTGAAGGAGACAGGATCACCTCTGTCCGCAAGATGATTCTGGCTGATGATACCTCCGGTCGGGTGAAAGCCTTAAAAGAACTGCTTCCTCTCCAGAGAAAAGATTTCGAAGGTATTTTTAAGGCAATGGGAAGTCGTCCTGTAACCATAAGGCTTATTGATCCGCCATTACATGAGTTTGTACCGCATGATGATGCTTCCCAGAAAAAAATGGCAAAAGTGATGAAAATATCTCCTACAGCGGTAAAAGCCAAAGTAGAGGATCTTCACGAGTTTAACCCGATGCTGGGACACCGCGGATGCAGGCTCGGGATTACCTATCCGGAAATAATCAGGATGCAGGCCCAGGCCATTATTGAGGCGGCCATCAATGTGAAGAAAAAGAAGATAAATGTTCATCCGGAGATAATGATTCCGCTTGTGGGTGAGATGGGCGAGCTTGAATTTTGCAAACAGGTCATAGAAGAGACCATAAAGGAAGTTTTTGCAAAGAAGAAAACAAAAGTAAATTATATGATCGGAACCATGATCGAAGTTCCAAGGGCTGCCTTGATTGCTGATGAGATTGCAAAAGAGGCAGAGTTCTTTTCTTTCGGAACAAATGACCTTACCCAGATGACCTGCGGTTTCAGCCGGGATGATGCGGGCAAGTTTTTAAAGGAGTATGTGGAGAAGGGTATTTTTGAAAAAGATCCTTTCCAGGTGCTTGACCAGGAAGGTGTGGGACAACTGGTTGAGATGGGTATTCAAAAGGGGCGTTCAACCCGGAAGAATTTAAAAGTCGGTATCTGCGGGGAACACGGCGGTGAGCCAAGTTCCGTTGCTTTTTGTCACCGGGCCGGCATGAGCTATGTCAGCTGTTCTCCTTTCAGGGTGCCGATCGCAAGGCTTGCAGCTGCCCAGGCCGCTATAGTTGAGAAGCAGGCAAAACGTAAAACAAAAAAGAAATGAAATAACGTAAGAAGACTAATTGTTTAAGATGATTGTTAATCCAATATGATAGGAGGTTCTACCATGAGAAAAGTTTTACTGATCAGCATAGTACTTTTTTTTACAGTTTCAGGAGCTGCTTTTGCGGGCGTGCCGAGGGAAAATTGCGGCTGCGGATTGGGAACGCTTATGTTTGAAGGAAAAGACGGACTGGTCCAGCAGGTCTTGGCAGCAACCACAAACGGAAGTTTTGGAACACAGACTTTTGGAATCAGTTCCGGAACTATGGAATGCAACCAGCCCACAAAATTTGTTTCAAATGAACAGCTGAACAAATTTGTTGCTGAAAACATGGATAACCTGGCCAAAGATGCTGCCATGGGTCATGGTGAATATGTGGATACTCTGGCAGAGCTTATGGATGTTCCAGGCTCAAAGCGGGCTGAATTTTCGCAGATGCTTCAGGATAATTTTTCAAACATTTTTACTGAAAGCTCAGTCAGTCATGCGGATGTTATTGAAAACATAGCACACCTCATGTAGTTGTCATAAAAGGATTCAAGGAGTTGAGGGGGCAAGGGTTCAAGTCGTAGCATGGCGCAGAGAGCATGGAGCATAGAGTAACATAATAATTGTTAGTAAGCTTTTAAACTCTATGCGCTTAGCACTATGCTCTTTGCAGTTTGATTCGGAACGAACATAGTGGGGTATCAATTTTATATGGCCCCCTATGGGGGTCTTCCTAACCATGCCTCAGGATTTGCGTCCAGAGTGGATATCTACTTCTGGGGAGAGCTTAATGAACAGAAAAGGAAGATACGGACGATTAAAAAAAACCGTATCTTCCTTTGTCTTTATGGCAATGTTTCTTTTCCCCGTTTTTTGTTCTGCTGAACGGCCTTCCCGGGTCGATCTGCTGGTTGAACAGGCCATAAGTGAAAGGCTTTATGAAGAGGATTACTGGCTCGTTCTTCTCCATTATAAAAAAGGACTGTCAGGATTTAAGAGTCTGATCGATGATCCTGATTTTTTTATTTCGAAAAATGGAAAACAGGACCCTGCTTCCGAGCTTGAAGCAACCCTCCGTTCATTTTTTCAGAAAGATAAAGAAAAATCAAAAGAGGTGCTTTGCCGGTTTACTGCACGATATTATTGGCTCAAAGAAAGACTCGGGTTCGACGGGTCTGAGTTTCCGTATGACGGCTGTGCGGAATTTGATGCGACCCTTAAAAGGATAAAACCCGAATCAGCAGTCCTTATCTTTCCTTCTGCTTATATTAACAGTCCCGCGTCGATGTTCGGCCACACCCTGATCCGGATAGATTCAGCTGAAAACAGCAGTCTTCTTTCATATGCAATAAATTATGCAGCAACCGGAGATGATATAAACGGCCTTCTTTTTGCGTTTAAGGGTATTTTCGGGTTTTACAGAGGCTATTTTTCAATACTTCCATATTATCAAAAGGTCAAAGAGTACGGCGACATTGATCATCGGGACATGTGGGAATACAGGCTTGACCTTACCAAAGACGAAGTGAACTTAATGATGCTTCATCTATGGGAGCTTCAGGGTATCTATTCAGACTACTTTTTCTTTGATGAGAACTGTTCCTATACGCTTTTGTTTCTGCTTGATGCGGCACGGCCGGAACTTAAACTGACGGACAGATTTGGTCTGTGGGTGATGCCAGTTGACACCATAAGAGTGATGACAGAAAACAGCCTGATCGAAGAGGTGGTTTACCGGCCTTCAAAATCTACAAAAATAAAACACCTTATTTCTGTTGCGGAAGAAAAACAGCAGGACCTTGCACTTAAAATATATGGTGGTGAGATCCGTCCGGATCATGTTTTAACCGAAGACTTAAAAAAAACAGAAAAAGCAGGAGTCCTTGATTTTGTGATGGAATATTCACAGTACAAATATTCGAGAAAAGAGATCACAAAGCAAAAATATTTTGATGTTTTTTTAAGTGCATCAAAAGCGAGAAGCAGTCTTAAAAAGATCGAACCGTACTTAAAAGATATTAAGGTTCCGGCCCGTCCTGAAAAGGGGCATAAGCCAAACAGGCTTGCCGTTGGTTTCGGAGTGTTAAGCAGCGGAGACAGACACAGTGACGATACTTTTTTTCAGGAGATAAGAATAAGGCCGACCTATCATGACCTTCTTTCTGATGACAGGGGGTATGTCAAAGGCTCTCAGCTGGAGTTTGTTAATCTGGTATTTCGTTACTTTCCTTTAAAAAAGAGTGCTCAGCTGGAAAAATTTGATATCATAAACATTGTTTCGATCTCGGAAAGAGATAAATTTTTTAAACCCGTTTCCTGGAAGGTGGATACGGGTTTTTTCCGGCAGAGTCTTCCTGGAGGAAAGAGAGCGCTTTTTTATAAGCTTGCTTTCGGAGGCGGCTATGCCTGGAAGAATGATTTTTTTGGAATCATTTATTTAATGGCGGACGTGGAACTTGATGTAAGCGGCAGGATTAAAAATTCTTTCTGCTTTGGTGCGGGGGCTACCGCAGGGATTTTAAAAGAGTTTTCAAATAGATTTAAAATTAATCTATTTATAAGGCCGATGTGTTTTCTGCTGGGAGATACCCATACCGGTCTTGAATGGAAGATATCTCAGCAGGTTTCAATAACGACAAATACAGCTTTTTCACTTGACCTTTCAGGAAAAGATGTTTTTAGTCATTATGAATCTGAAATCCTTTTATGTTTTCATTTTTACTTTTAATTCCTATTATTTTCCAGAATGCAGATAAATTGTTGAAATAACGACAAAATAAATTATTGTCGGTTCTATAGTTATTGGTTTTTAACCCGGCCTGTGTTAAAATTAAAATCCTGTTACATGGAAGTTCTTATCCCCAATATTTTTATGCAAATAATTAGTCAAGGGGACACCTTTTCTTAATATGTGTAAAAGCTTCTGTTTTAAAAATATTTTCATAATATGCGTGGCAACTGTTTTATTGCCTGTGCCGGTTTTTGCATATGTGGGGCCCGGTGCAGGATTTGCGGTGGCCGGATCATTCTTCGTGATGTTCATTGCGATTTTATCGGCCTTTTTTGTGCTTTTGACCTGGCCTGCCCGTTATTTTATAAGAACGATCCGTTACCGTAAAGTTTCTGCCCGAAGCCGGGTCAAAAAAGTTGTTGTTCTCGGACTGGACGGGCTTGACCATTCTCTGATCAATAAGTTTCTGGATGAGGGAAAACTTCCAAACTTTGCAAAGTTAAAAGATACCGGTTGTTTTAAACCGCTTGCTTCAACCGTACCGCCAATATCTCCTGTGGCCTGGTCAACATTTCAGACCGGTTCAAATCCGGGTAAACACAATATTTTTGATTTTTTGACCCGGGATAAAAAAACCTACGCGCCCATTTTAAGTTCGACCTCAATAAAGGGGCCGTCACGGTCTATCGGTCTGGGAAAATACAGGATTCCCCTGGGAAAGGCTGATATCCGTCTGCTCAGGAAGAGCATTCCTTTCTGGAAGATTTTGGGGGATAACGGGATTTTCAGCAGTATTATCCGTGTGCCCATAACGTTTCCGCCCGAAAAATTTTACGGGCTCCAGCTTTCTGCCATGTGTGCCCCCGACCTTCGGGGAACACAGGGGATGTTCTCATATTACAGTACCAGTCAAAAAGACGAAGAAGAGACCACCGGAGGAGAATACTTTAAGCTTGAAAAGAAGGACAGCGCTTTCAATTCAGTTCTGATAGGCCCTGGTGATCCAATGCTTGAAAAAGGCGATGTACTGGAATGTCCGTTCAGGATCGAACAGATTGCAGAGGAAACTGCTGTTTTAAAGATTGCAGGCGATACCTATACGCTGGAAAAGGGAGTGTACAGCGACTGGATAAATGTTGAATTTAAAGCGTCTTTGGGGGTTAAGATCTCCGGGGTCTGCATGTTCCTGGTGAAAAGTATTTCACCGGAATTTAAGCTTTATGTTACCCCCATAAATCTTGATCCGGCAAAACCGGCCATGCCTATCAGTTATCCAAGCGTCTATTCGACTTATCTTACAAAGAGGCAGGGCAGCTATGCGACCCTGGGTCTGGCAGAGGACAGCTGGGCATTAAATGAGAAGATATTAAGTGACGAAGATTTTTTTCAGCAGTGTATCCAGATGGACTGTGAAAGGGAAAAAATGTTTTTCGATTCCCTTGATAATATAAAACAGGGATTGTGTGTTTGTGTGTTTGACGGAACAGACCGGGTTCAGCATTCGTTCTGGCGTGAACTGGATAGCGATCATCCTTCGCATGAAGGTGATTTCAAGCAAAAGGAAAATCCGGCAATAGAACGGATCTATGAACGGGCGGATCTTCTTCTGGGCAGGACCCTTGAAAAATGTTCTGACGAAGATACGGTTCTAATGGTTATTTCTGACCACGGGTTTAACACCTTCCGGCGGGGGGTTGACCTGAACCGGTGGCTTGAGGAAAACGGATATTTAAAACTGAAAGACAATAAGAGATATGTGCCCAGCTTCGCAAATGTTGACTGGTCCTGCACAAAGGCTTTTGCCATTGGTTTAACAGGGATGTATCTTAATCTGAAGGGGCGCGAAGCCGAAGGAATCATTGATCCGGGAGAGGAAGCGGCAGCTTTACGTGAAGAGATCTCTGGAAAATTATGTGAACTTTCCGATCCCGGACAAAATAAGCCTGTGGTCAAACATGTTTACAATGCAACAAAAGTGTATGTAGGCCCCTATAAAGGTGAAGCGCCGGATCTGATTGTTGGATATCATATTGGGTATCGCGCATCATGGGACACGGCGGTGGGAAAGGTGACTGAACAGGTCTTTCACGATAACTGTAAGGCATGGAGCGGTGATCATTGTATTGACAGGTCACTTGTTCCGGGAGTACTTTTTTGTAACCGGAAAATAGATGATGAACATGCAAGGCTTATGGATATAGGGCCTACAGTGCTTGATATGTTCGGGGTTGCGGTTCCTTCCCATATGGATGGTAAACCGCTTACGGTGGCAGACAGGAGGTAAGGATTATGAAAAAAATAACCAGACGTGATTTTATAAAACAAACAAGTGTTGCAGCCGCTTCTTTAACCGCAAGGGTGAATGCAAAAAAAGTTTTTGCCGCAAACAAGGGCAAGGGGAAGAAGGTTATCATTATAGGTTTTGACGGCATGGACCCGCGTCTTTGCGGGAAGATGATGGATCAGGGCAGACTTCCAAACCTTGATAAGCTTAGAAAACAGAACGGTTTCCGGGTGCTGGGTACAAGCACGCCGCCTCAGAGTCCGGTTGCCTGGGCTAATTTTATTAACGGTGCCGGCCCGGGCTCACACGGGATCTTTGATTTTATTCACCGGGACCCTGAAAAACAGGCATACCCGTTTTTTGCAGCGGCAGAAACCGTTCCGGGTGAAGGGTATGTTGAGTTTGGAGACTACAATCTTCAGTTTGATTTCTGGCCGTTTAACCACAAGCCTGCAAGAACGGTTTTAAAACGCGCGGGGACCCCGTTCTGGGATTATCTTGATGAAGCGGGGATAAAGTCGACTTTTTATGATTTGCCCTCAAACTATCCTCCAAGCCCGTCAAAGAAGGGTAATCATAAATGCTTATCAGGCATGGGGACACCGGATGTTCTCGGCACATATGGTACCTATCAGCATTTTGCCGAAGATGGCAAAGATATGTCGGAAGGCGGCGGAAAGCGTTCAGGAATTACATTTACAAACGACATCTCGGGTCCGCTCAAACTGCTCGGGCCTAAAAATACCCTGCTTAAAAAACCCAAGTCATGTGAAATCGAGTTTGTGGTAAATCGTGATCGTGAAGCAAAAGCTGCTGTTATTGAAATACAGGGGCGGACCCTGGTTCTAAAAGAAAAAGAGTGGAGCAACTGGGTAACGCTTAACTATGAACTTTCTACGCCGGCTATTATGCCGGACAAGGAAGTCAAGGGTATCTGCAGGTTTTATGTGCAGGAGGTAACTCCTAACTTCAGACTTTATGCTACGCCGATTAACGCAGACCCTTCAAATCCTGAAATCCAGATAACAGAACCTCCTGAATTTAGTGAAATGATCTCTCAGAAACTGGGACGGTTTTATACAACCGGTTTTCAAGAGGATCATAAGGCGCTGACAAATGGTATTTTTACGGATGATGAATTTGTTGAACAGGCCGAATATGTGTTGTGGGAGCGGATCAATTTGTTTAACTATGCACTTGAAAATTATGATGACGGCCTGTTGTTCTTTTATTTTTCCAGTACGGATCTGCAGGCACATATGCTCTGGTGGGATTCCGACGCAAAGCATCCGCTGCGTTCTGAGGCAGAGGCAAAAAAATATTTTAATCATCTTAAGGGCCTGTATACCCGGATGGACAAAGTGGTCGGCAATCTTTTAAAACGATATGGAGATAATGCTCACGTCATGGTCATGAGTGATCACGGGTTTGCTAATTTTAAGCGGCAGTTTAATCTTAATACCTGGCTTCTTGAAAACAATTATCTCGGACCACCCCGTGCCAAGTCTGTTCTTAGTGATGTAGACTGGTCTGAAACAAGAGCTTTTGCTCTTGGAATAAACGGACTTTATCTGAATCTGAAAGGTAGAGAAAAGTATGGTATTGTACAGCCCGGAAAAGAACGGGAAGACCTGCTTGAGGAGCTTATTGCAAAGCTGGAGGCGGTTCGTGATAAGGATGGACGGCGGGTGATAATAAAGGTTCACCGTACGGACAGGGTTTACTCAGGTGCTGAGATGAAATATGCGCCTGATCTTATTATCGGGTATGCGCGTGATTTCAGAGCATCATGGAAAAACTGTCTGGGTGATATCGAGGCCGAAATGATGAGTGACAATGGTTCTGCCTGGGCTGCGGATCACTGCATGGATCCTTCAGAAGTACCCGGAGTTCTTTTCAGCAATAGGCCCATTGAGGTTCCTGATCCTTCGCTTATTGATCTGGCCCCATCGATCCTTACGGAGTTCGGGTTGAAAGTACCGGCCACAATGACGGGAAAAAATATTTTTAAGGTTTAAGCCGGATACTTTATCGGTTCGGTTATGCATAAAATTTTTATCCCGTGTTTTTTCGCAGGAGATGAGTCCGGGATACGGAATTTATGTTTGTTAAGATATATTATTTGTTAAGGGAGACAATAGATGCCAAAGATCAAGATTGATTCAAATCTTTATGATCGTGCGAAAAAAGTTTCAGAAGCAGCGGGTTACTCAAGCGTTGAAGAGTTTATGACCGCTATTATTGAAAAGGAGCTTTCACAGCTTGAATCATCATCCGGTGATGACTCTGTAAATGATCAGCTCCGCGGACTGGGATATATAGAATAAGATGGATTTTATTGTTTTACTTCTTGGAGGAATAAACCGTGCGATAAATGCTGTCGCAGGTTTTATTTTTGCGCCTGTTGCGGTGCTGCCGGGTTGGCTTTCCATAACAGTTATTTCCGCAGTTCTGGGTGTGCTTCTGTTGCTTATTTTTAAGTATACCTCAGCCCAGAAGGCAATCGGCAGGGTCAGGGATGAGGTCAATGCAAACCTGATCGCGGCGTGGCTGTTTAAGGACAGTCTGGCTGTGACCATCAAGTCCCAGATAAAGGTTTTTACTGCATCGTTTAAGCTTCTTTATTATGCGGTTATTCCCATGCTGGTGATGATCATTCCGGTTAGCCTTATTCTTGCACAGATGGGCTTGTGGTATCAGGCCCGGCCTGTAAAAGTTTCTGATGAGCCTGTAATGGTTAAACTCAGGCTGAATGAGAATGTTAAAATCATCCCGTCTGTAAAACTTAACCTTTCTGATGCGTTTAAAAAAACAACCGGTCCGGTTAAGATCCTAACAAAAAAAGAGATCTTTTGGGAGGTGAAGGCGTTAAAAAACGGTGTGCACGAACTGGTTTTTGATGTTGAGGGGAAAAAATATATAAAACAGTTTGTGGTAGGAGATGGATTTATGAAGGTAAGTCTGATGCGTCCGGGAAGGAATATTTCTGACCTGTTTCTGCATCCGCTGGAAAAACCATTCACTAAAGACAGTCCGGTTTCTTCAATAGAGATTGATTATCCTGAAAGAGATTCAAAAGTGTGCGGAACAGACTGGTGGATATTTTATTTCTTTATCTGTTCCATGGTCTTTGCCTTTGCCTTCAAACCGTTTTTTAATGTAAGGATATAAACTATATGGAAAAATCCTTTATAACGATCGTGGCCGGACTTCCCCGTTCAGGAACGTCGATGATGATGCAGGCGATCGAGGCCGGAGGAATACCCGCTTTAACGGACGGGATCAGAGAAAAGGATGTGGATAATCCCAAAGGCTATTATGAGTTTGAAGCTGTGAAAAAGACCAGGGCTGATTCATTCTGGGTAACTGAGGCAGACGGAAAAGTTGTTAAGATGGTCTATAGCCTTTTGTATGACTTGCCGGACGATTATGAGTACAGAGTTGTTTTTTTGCAGAGAGAGCTGAAAGAGGTTCTGGCATCGCAGAAGAAGATGCTTGAAAGGATGGGAAAAAAGGGCGCAAGTATCGGAGATGAAAAGCTTTCAGAACTCTTTAAGGCGCAGCTTGAAAAATTTCATAAATGGATCGTGGATAAGGATAATTTTTCAATTGTTTTAATCGATTATAAAAATATGATAAAATCCCCGGCTGAACAGGCTGAGAAAGTAGATGCGCTGCTTGGAAATGTTCTTGATAAAGAGGGTTTTGTTTCAGCGGTCGATCCGTCGCTTTACCGTAACCGTTCTTAAAACCAGTATGAGGGGTTAAAATATGAAGCTTTCCATCGTCATTCCTGTTTTTAATGAAAAAGACACATTTTTAAGTTTGCTTGACCGGGTGAGACAGACACCTTTTGATAAAGAGATCATCCTTGTTGAAGACTGCTCCACAGACGGTACCCGGGATATTTTGAAAAAACTGGCGGAAGAAGATACTTCATTAAAATGTGTTTTTCATGAAAAGAACATGGGAAAAGGCGCAGCCCTTGCAACCGGTTTTAAGAATGTTACGGGTGATATTGTCATTATTCAGGATGCGGACCTTGAGTATAATCCTGAAGAGTATCCGGAGATCCTTGCCCCTATTCTTGACGGCAGAGCGGATGTTGTCTATGGGTCCAGGTTTCTCGGCAGTCCTCAGCGGGCGCACCTTTTCTGGCATTATGTGGGGAACAAGACTTGTACGCTTTTTTCAAATATTTTTACCAACATTAATCTGACTGATATGGAGACGTGCTATAAGGCTTTTAAGTCAACACTTCTTCCCCGCTTTACCATCCGTTCAAAGCGTTTTGGGATCGAGCCTGAAATTACTGCCAAATTTGCACGTCTGAAATGCAAGATTTATGAAGTGCCGGTTTCATACAGCGGACGTGATTATTCGGAAGGTAAAAAAATCGGATGGAAGGACGGGCTGGCTGCATTTTATTGGATTCTATATTATAATTTGAACCGGAATATGCATTAAAAAAAGGGTTTGCTTTAATTCAAAATCTGTAGACTCCGGTTGTGTGTCCTATCCTTTTTTTCTGTCTCCTAACCGTGTTGAAAATTAAGATGACACAGCCTCTTTAGCCGTGGATAATTACTGCTATTATTTTTTTTATATAGCTGCTTTAAACCGGATCCTCTGGGTCTTTGCGGATTATGGTTGTTTGTTCTCTACCGGAAGGTGGATGATGAAGTTTGTTCCCTGATCCGGTTCTGATTCCACACTCATCCTGCCCCTGTGATTTTCAGTAATGATGAAATAGGATACGCTCAAACCAAGACCGGTGCCGCAATCGGTGGGTTTGGTTGTAAAAAAAGGTTCAAATACCCTCTTGCGCGTTTTTGCATCCATGCCGGTTCCATTGTCATTGATCTCAATGCGGATCAAGCCGGTATCCTGTTCGTGCATCAGACGCAGAATGAAGCATGGTTTTTTTGTTTTGTCTTTTTTCATTAACGCCTGCATTGCTTCGGCGCCGTTGCGAAGGATGTTTAGAAATAACTGCTGGATCTTGCCGGATTCACAGGGTATGAGAGGCAGATCATGTTCGTACTCGTGTATGATCCTGATCTGGCGAAAGTCATACTTTTTCTTCAGGTCATAGTCGCTGCTGGCCAGGTCTATGCTTCGGTCCAGTAGCTCTGCCGGATCATGTCATCTCATGTTTGACACTCATATAAAAATAATTTAATAAATGATGATACCGCTATTGCGAATATCTATGTGGAAGAAAAATATTTTGAACGTTTATTAAATCTTTTAGAGGTGAACAGTAAGCATCTTCATTTTACAGAGCAATATGCTCACCATTTTCTGAAGAAACATCCTGATGTGGTCCTGAAAATCTATACAGAAGGTATAAATATACTGGCCCAATCGGTTGGCAGAAAAAACTACAAGGAGGTTGCAAGTTATCTTAAGAGTATGCAGAAAATTAATGGTGGAAAAGAGGTTGTTTCCGGGATGGTTAAAGAATACAGGGAAAATTATAAAAATCGTCCGGCTATGCTGGAAATATTAAGAAGGGGTTTTAAATAATATGAGACTCCTTTTCGACTCGCACCGGCAATTTCAGCGGGATGTAATAAATGTCACTGTAGGTATATTTGAAGGTCAGCCCTTAAACTAGGGGGATTTCAGTTCTTCAATCAGTTTAAAAAAGGAATTGTTTCAGGAAGATGCAGGTTATAATCGATTTTGACAGTATTCAGGTTTTCGATGAAGGTTTGCTACTGTAATAATAATGATTTCATCTTTTAGAATTTGCTAAATTAATCCATAAGGAAAATGTCTTAGCCGGCATCGTCTTGTTCTTTTTGAACATTGTTGCCCTGCCAGCGGAAAATTTCCGATCCTATCCAGGGTTTTTAAAATTTCAGTAAGAAACTTATCTCCGATATGTTGCATTTCAAGATTATAATAAGAAACTGTATCCTCTAATTCTATTTGTGCAATTTCTAAAAATTTAATCTGTATTAATTCACCTATTTAGAGCCTGTACCGAAAGAGAAGATTGCTACACAGAGCAGTCAACGGTAAAAAGGAAAAGACGGGTGCCGAAAGGGCCGAAGTCTGCTTTGTTCCCAGTGCAATTGGTCACAGCAAAAAAGGCCCTGAGTATCGGTATTTGGCAAAGCGGCAGGCAATGGCAGAACAGTTAGGGCTGCCGGGGCTGGAATCACAGCCGGTGCTTCCGTTTCAAACCATGGCGATGCAGGGGAAGAAGTACAAGCTGTTTGGGATTGTTACGAATATGGACTGGGCTGGAGAGGGGTTGATTCACTGGCATCACGAGCGCTGTGGTAAAAGTGAGGAGGCCCATTCGGGAATGAAGGCCATCCGGTTTTCTATTATCCAACTGCCTGGCAGGGTGGTAGAACGATCACGTGATTTGATACTGCGTTTAACAAAGAACCACCCCTCTCTGGGTCTTTTGATAGAAGCACGCAGAAGGATAGCAATGCTGGCGCCGATACCGGCAGGATAATATTCACAATCAGCGCCTCATAAATTGGCCCATATTGAATTGTTTTTGATTTTTAGGACCCCCCCCCGAAAAATGGCCCCTCATGGCCCGAAGGTGGAAAGCTGGAAGGTTTAGTTTCCTCACCTATAGCGCTGTAGTGAGGAAACACGTGAAGAAAACCCTGCCGTCAGGAATTGGTTTTTAAAAACATCCCCGGTGGCTTGGAAATAGTGCGTCTGTTAATTTAGGCGGCGGATCCTGGCCAGCTTTTAAGCTTGACAAAAAATAAAACCATGTTATTCTATTAAATTAACCAATTACGCCTTCAAAAGCGGTAAATGGTTGAAAAAACAAAGACAGCTTTGAAAAAAGCTGAAAATGTAAGACAAAACAAAGGAAATAGCAGTACACTTTTTGGAGGTTTTAAGTCGTGATAACTGATTTAGCAAAACTTAGAAATATCGGTATTTCCGCACACATTGACAGCGGAAAAACCACTCTCACCGAAAGGATTCTCTATTACACAGACAGAATCCATGCCATACATGAAGTTCGCGGCAAAGACGGTGTAGGCGCAAAAATGGATTCCATGGAGATTGAACGTGAACGGGGAATTACCATTGCCAGTGCGGCAACCCATTGTGTGTGGGACTCACATCACGTTAATATTATTGACACCCCGGGCCATGTTGATTTCACCATTGAAGTTGAAAGAGCGCTACGGGTTCTGGACGGCGCGGTTCTGGTTCTTTGTTCCGTGGGCGGTGTACAGAGCCAGTCATTTACAGTTGACAGACAGATGCGCAGGTACAATGTTCCCAGAATTGCCTTTGTAAACAAATGCGACCGTGTCGGGGCAAATCCGGTTCGGGTACGGGACCAGTTAAGAGAAAAGCTTTCAGACAACCCGGTGATGTTGCAGCTGCCGATAGGACTTGAACACAAGCTTGAAGGAGTTGTTGATCTGGTTGAGATGAAGGCCATATACTTCAGGGGTGAAACAGGAAACGATCTGGAAATAACTTCAATTCCGGACGAACTGATAAATGAGGCCAATGAATACAGAGAAGTCATGCTTGATGCGGTTTCCATGTTTTCAGATGACTTAACAGAAGCAATACTTGAAGAAAGCATTACCCCTGAACTTATCCATAACGCGGTAAGAGCAGCAACTATAGGCCTTAAGATCACACCTGTACTGGTGGGTTCCGCATACAAAAATGTGGGTGTACAGCCTTTAATGGATGCAGTGATCCGATATCTTCCGAATCCGCAGGACATAACCAATGAAGCCATTGACCTTTCGGGAGAAACCGAAAAAACCATCACGCTTGAAAGTGATTCAAAAAAACCAGTCGTTCTCCTGGCCTTTAAACTTGAAGACAGCAGATACGGACAGCTGACCTATTTGAGGATCTATCAGGGCACCATAGACAGAAACTCGGTAATCACAAACACCAGAAGCGGAAAAAAACAAAAGGTCGGCAGACTGGTTAGAATGCATTCAAACGATATGGAAGATATCGAAGATGCATCAGCAGGCGATATTGTGGCCGTTTTCGGTCTTGACTGCCACTCCGGAGATACCTTTACCGACGGAAGCGTCAATGTGTCCATGACATCCATGTTTGTGCCAAATCCGGTTATCTCTCTTTCAATAAAACCGGTAGATGCAAAATCAGAAACAAACCTGTCAAAGGCCTTGCAGCGGTTCACCAAAGAGGATCCGACCTTCCAGGTGTATGTTGACAAGGATTCCAATGAAACCGTAATCCGGGGAATGGGAGAACTTCAGCTTGACGTCTATATTGAACGGATGAAACGGGAATATGGTGCCGAGGTAGAAACCTCCGCACCGCAGGTATCCTATCGTGAGACCATATCACGGCATGCTGACTTTAATTACACCCATAAGAAACAGACCGGTGGTTCCGGTCAGTACGGACGTGTTGCGGGTTTTATTGAACCCTGCGATGAACAGGATTTTGAATTTGTAGATAACATCAAGGGCGGAGTTATTCCAAGACAGTTTATTCCGGCAGTTGAAAAAGGTTTTGAAGCCCAGCTTCCAAAAGGACGGCTTATCGGAGCACCGGTAACAAATGTTCAGGTCACCATAAACGACGGAAGCTCTCACTCTGTTGACTCTTCGGAAAAAGCATTTCAGGAAGCAGCGCGCGGCGCATGGCTGGAAGCCTATGAAAAAGCCTCTCCGAAAATTCTTGAACCCATCATGCGGGTTACCGTTGAAAGCCCTGCGGAATTTTCAGGAAATATACTGGCAACCTTAAATCAGCGGAGAGGTATGATCATCGGCTCCCATGAGGACGGCGGTATTGCAACCGTTGAGGCTGATGTCCCGCTTGCCGACATGTTCGGGTATGCAACGGTGATACGTTCAAGCACCCAGGGAAAAGCAGAGTTCACCATGGAGTTCTCAAAATATCATCAGGTACCCAAAAGTATTTCAGAGGAGTTAATCGAAAAAGCCAGAAAAGAATCATCTGAGAAAAAATAGCATCTTACTAAGGAGCACTTTATGAATCAACAAATATCAAAAGATAAAAACCTGCTGACCACATTAAACAGCTCTATTTCTGGCGGCCTTGGAAACGGCAACCTGGGTGTTGTGATGGCGCGGGCAGGTGTGGGCAAGACAGCACTTCTGGTTTATTTCGGTCTTGACGCTTTAATCTGCGGGAAAAAAGTCCTTCATGTTGCACTTGCTCAGAGTACAGATCATGTTCTGAGCTGGTATGACACTCTTTTTAAAAATATTTCAGTAAATTTTGATCCGGAAAAAATAAGTGATATTCAGGCAGAAATGCCAAAACACAGGCTGATTCAGACCTTTTCCGACAAAGACCTTAATCCCCGGCGTCTCGAAAACGCAGTAAAGCTTTTTGATGAGACCATCGATTTCAAACCCGACCTTATTCTAATTGACGGGTTTAACTGGGAAAAAATGTCAGCAGTTGAAACCGCTGCTGCGATCGGTGCTTTTAAATCAACGGCTCAGCGGCTGAACGCAGAACTATGGATGAGTGCCGCAACTCACAGATCAACAACCAAAGGACATCCGACGAAAATTGTGCCCCCCTGCGACAACTATAAAGAAGTTATTGATACAGCAATATTTCTTGAGCCACAGGGCAGAGATATCAGTGTTTTTGTTTTAAAAGATCGCGAAACTGAAGGTTCTGTTGATACACACATCATACTGGACTGCGACTGTTTATCTCTTGCTTCAGACAGCAGTAATTCTGCTGTGAAACTTCCGGCTTTATCATTCACACTGCTTTCAGGCGGTGCCAAAGGTGCTGAAGAGTCCTTTGGGGTCTGCGCTGAAAAATGGGGAACAAAAGAAAAGAACTATTCATTTGAAGGCCATGATTCAGCAAGAACACGCGGTATTGTTATTCTCTCCGCCACTGAGCTTGAACAGGGACACGTCAGCAATACCTATATAAATTCCCGCATGCACAGAACATATCCAAAAACACCCCTCTTTCAGAAAGTACTTCAGTCTCTCTGGCACCAGGTGAACACCTCAGGAGAGGTCTTTGCGGTGGGGTCGATCACGCCAGACAATACGGTCAAGGGCGGAACCGGATGGGCAGCTGAGCTGGCAAGGCACTGGGGAAAACCGGTTCATGTTTACGATCAGGAAAAAGACAAATGGCTCTTCTGGCAGGAAGATGCGTGGAAAGAAGAAGAATTGCCGGTTATAAAAAACACCCGCTTTACCGGAACCGGCACCCGTTTTCCCACTGAAAATGCAATAAAAGCCATAAACGATCTTTTTGAAAGATCCTTTGGCCCGGCAAAGTAGTTGTCAGAGAAAAATCCGGGAGAATGGTTGATTAAAAACAAATTTTTACCATAGAGCTAAAAGCAAAGCCAAAGGCTGCCTCTCGCAGAGACCACAGAAATCGCTGAGGAAAAGATGAGATCTTCGTTTGATGGAAGTCAAAAACGCAAAGGTAGAGGGCATACCCGGTGTGTATAACGGCCAAGGTATTCAATCACCTGCTCAGGTCCGGCAGAAGGACGTTTTACATAGGCAATCCATTTTGCCTTTAAAAGGGACCTTAAAAGCTGCGCAAATTTTTGATGAGGCTCAAACTCAGCTGTATTACCGGGGAAAATCAGCTCATGATTGTGATAGGCTGCCAAAACATACCGCAGATATCGGTTTTTAAACTCCTTTGCAAGAGACTCGATTTTAAACAGGTATGAATCACCAGACGGTTTCCACCGGTCTTTTGTAAAAGATAAAGCGCCTGCGGGAACCAGACAGTGCAGATGAAAATGGTCCATAAGGGTCTGAGTCCATGTATGCAAAACAGCAATGAGACCAAGTCTGCCTTCAAGACGCCATTGCGGGTCTTTAGCAAATGCCTGTAGCGTTTCATTGACTGCTCTAAACAGAATATGCAGACAGACCTTTCTGTTGCATAATATGACTCATGGTCTTCCTCTCTTTATATGATACACCATGAGTTTTCTTGTATACATCGCCATAAAGCCGCAATATATCCGCCACTTCCGAACCCCCTTTTTTTTGAGGGGCAGAAGTTCATTATGAGTTTTTTCCATTTTAGTACCCCCTATTCTTCGTCTAAAGTATCAAGAGGGCTTTTGAGATTGGTAATCCGTTGCGGGACAAGATGCAGATAGATTAATGTGGTTTGTATGGATGAATGGCCAAGGAGTCGTTTAATGGTATAAAGATCAGTTCCCTGATAGAGTAGATGAGTTGCAAAGGAATGACGGAAAATATTTAGACCCGTAGGTTCGCAGTTCAACAAGCAGTTTTCTGGAAAGGACAGCCGCTTTACTTCTTCCATACTGAAAACAACCGGCAGTTTCTTAATCCGGGGTCGAGGCGGAATGTGGAACCGTGTTTCATCCCATTTGCAAACATTTTTGTAAAAACAGATAATCCCTGAAAAATAGTTGTTACACGAGCCCCATGAAAGTTTACGGTCTTTAATAAGATACAGTAGATAGGCTTGAATTTGCTCATTGGTCAAAGTGTCGGGGGGTTGGTTGTGAAATTTTGATAATGTCTCAACCCTGAACGTATAACTATATTGGGTAAGCCCCCGGCTTTGCCGGGGAGACTCCCAAAATTTGACATTTCCGGGAATATACGAAAACCTCCAATAAGGTGAACCGCTCAAAGATTACAAAGGAGGAGGCTTTCGATGAACAATTATAATAAGTTATATCAAAGGGAAAAGCGCAATAAATATTGCCAGAACGTATGCAGGACGGCGGCATAATTTCACAGGTCAAAACTTTTGGGCCAGGGGATATTTTGTATCAACAGTTGGCAGAGATGAAGAGACTGTAAAAAAACACATCAAGAAACAAGAAGATACCGACCGGAAAATAGATCAGTTGAAACTATTTTGACCACCTTTAGGGGGTTCATGCTTTTATAACCGCTTTGAGCGGTTCACAGTACAAGCCTCCGGCTTTGCCGGAGGTATGGTGACTGCCTCAATCAGACCAAAGTTTTCTGATGCAGGATTTAGGGACAGGATAATCTGTTCGGTCCATCCTGGAGCGTATTTTACTTCCAGATTATTGCTTTGGGGAATGCGCCCAACAGGAATGACGGCAAAGGCCTTAACATTAAAACGGTTTATAATCTGATGGCCGTGTTTTTCCAGTTCAACGGCCAGCAGGCTGATGTTCGGCGCCTCTACATATCCTGTATGCTTTCCGTCAACAACTTCAAGACCCCAGCCGGCCTCATGACCCCGGCCGGGCCAGACTCTGTACTGATTATATAATCCCCGTCCAAGGGAATACGTACTGGTGAGAAATTTTCTCCATAGAGAATCGCCGGGAAAAGTCTTGCCGTGTAAGATGCGTATGTATGCACGGCCAAACACCCCTGTTTGCCGTAAAAAAGCGTCCCGCATAAAGGCGCCTTCGGAAAAGTCCCGGGTCAGAACCATATCATAGGTACTGAACACTGTCCCCATCTCTTTTATCAGAGACGGCGGAAGCGCGCCCGGCGTATATGAGGTAATCGCGGCGGTGAACATATCCGGGTCCGGTTCAAAACGCTTCAAGGTAATGGATTCTTCAATAAAACTTACATTACAGGAAATACCGAGCTGTTTTTCAAGTGCTTTTATTTTCTGACGGCCTGCCTCAAGCTGCACGGAAGAAATATCACGGACATATACCGTGAGATTCCCTTCTTTTAAGAGCATCTCCCGTTCGGGACCATCAAGTTTAACAATTTCTTCAAAAAGGATAAGAATGTTATTCGCCGTTCCGCCGGCTTCGTCTATCAGCCGGAAAACTTTCCCTGCCCGAATTGCGCTACAGGCGAATTTAATGATCCGGCGCGCGGTATCACGCCTGCCGATCCAGTCCTGAGAGGTCCATGTACTGTCAGCCAGAAAATCGTCAGCCGGAAGTGCCAGTGATGGAAGGGTGTCCAGAATCAGGCGAACCAGTCCGGAACGAAAGCCCTTTGCCCGCCTGCTGTTCTCCGGCATGATAAGGCTGTCTAAAGAATTTTCAAGTTGTGCCGCGGCAATGGTTTTTGGGACGTAACCACTTGTCTGAGCGTGCAATGCCGGATAATCCTGCCCGATTAAGTCATAGATATTCAGTTCCGGCCAAAGACGGCAAAATAAAATATCTGCCAGTCTTTTTTCCGCGGGAGATTGGCGGGCAGCGATAAACGAATCCGCTTCCGGAACCTGATCTATAAGCCACTGGATTGGAGTTATAACTGAAAGTTGTGTTTGAGAGAAAAGGTGGTGTATCCTTTCCGGGTGGTAACCGTCGAATTATCACCCAAGGAAAAAACCTTAAAGGAAAGGAAACACCATGAAACACGATAACGTAAT
>Ga0222666_1000171_pt1 | contig 50777 bp, 37 predicted proteins | sample AntAcemetagen655_FD_181710 | JGI IMG/M metagenome (GOLD analysis project Ga0222666, IMG submission 181710) | Saline water microbial communities from Ace Lake, Antarctica - #655 | ecosystem: Environmental > Aquatic > Non-marine Saline and Alkaline > Saline | place: Antarctica: Ace Lake...
ATCTCCTCGACAAACCGGGTCACCGACTTAGAGCTCTTCAGTCCCGCCGAACGGCTCTTCAGTTCCTGCTCCAGAATCAGCATCGACGTCGCCATACTCTTATCCCCCTCTTCTATCTCCTCATCCCCATCTCGTTCAGACAACCGGACGCCCAGAGTCTTGACGCTGCCCAGCAGCGACTCCATCGCTTCCTGACGCTGTTCCTGATCTCCCACCATCTCCTGATCATCGAAGTATTTGATCATAGCCACTATCTGATTGGCTACTCTCCCCGGATCGGACCGGACCTCGTCCAGGAGCCAGTCCCGGTCGGCCTTCTTATCAATCAGGGCTTTTACCAGGTCATTGAGGAGTTCCCGTTCCGAACTCTGCTCTCCCGCCTGACGGGCCGTAAGGACATGGGCTCCCCTGGAGACGATCTTCTTGTCATCATCCAGACGGATATACCTGACCTGATTAATCCCGATGTGTTCAACCTCCATCTCTTCCAGTAATACCCGGGCACCACCCAATCGCTCCACCTCCTCCTTTTTTAAAGTCAGAAGCTTGAAAAAAACCGCCAGTTCTTTTAAGGTAATCCCCTCTTTGAAGCTAAAACCATTAACCCTGAGTTCACGGAGATCACGGGCAAACCTCGCCACCATCGGGTTTCGTTCTTCAACCGCGAGACCTTCAAAGAGAAGCGCGGTCTTGGTAATATTGATGCTGATCTGATCTCTTCCTTCCAGGAGACGCGTAATCACGGGGAGAGTGTCTTTCAGGCTCTCCCGTACAACACTATGGTCGAATGAGTAGAGATTAAGATTAGAGCGGGTAACACAGAGCTTCCTCAGGAGTTCACCGATCCTCTCCACTTCCAAGCGCGGAGGATTGCGATCAGCGGGTCGGTTCTCGGGATTTGAATTTGAGGTACCCATTATAAAATTAGCGGCTTCGCCGCAACTTTTATGTTTTGAAACAAGACCGGAATAATCTTATCTAGTTAACATAGAAAATTATTTCAATCGTTTTACCAGTTTTTGCTGAATTATCATATTATTACACCGCCTGTTAGCCAGTAGCTATTGCAACACTACCTACGGTAAATAACCGAATCTCTTTGATTGACGGTTCAATATAGAGAATTTGTCATGTATCTTGGCAAGATTCAAGCAAAACGACTCAATTTGGACAGAAACCTTACTTGGGGAACCGTACTGTCCCTCAATAAAGGGACACCCCTGGTCAACACTCTCTGTAATTTGCCCCGCTCTTTACGGGGCCGAAGCAAGGAAAGCGGCCATCTCCTCCCTTGGAGTTCTCCAGCTAAGACACTTGCGAGGTCGATCGTTAAGAAAGCGGTCAATCCTCCTGAGCTCCCCGTCATCTATTCGCAAAAACGAAGATCGCTTCGGATACAACCTGCGAATCAGTCCGTTGGTGTTTTCGTTCGTCCCTCGTTCCCAAGAGTGGTAGGGCCTGGCAAAATAAACAGCCACACCCGTATCTCGTTCAAGAACCTCGTGCCGAGCAAACTCCTTGCCATTGTCCAGCGTCAACGTCCCCTTGAGTACTTCAGGCAGCGGATTCAACAGATCCGTTATCGACTCAATAACCTCCTTTGTCTCCTTGCTGAACACACGATCTGTAAGCGTAAATCGGGTTTTCCGCTCCACCAACGTTACCAGATGCCCCGTGCCTTGGGACCCGTTAATCAAATCACCTTCCCAATGACCCACAGTTTGTCGCAAATCCACCTCCGGTGGCCGCAAATCGATCATTTTCTGGTTCGGGATCCGGCCTCGACCCCGACCATCAACTTTCGGACAACGCCTCCGCCGTTTGCGGTGTGCTCGGGGAAGGTTCTTCCACAAATCCCCCCCCTTCTTATTGTCCAGATAAATATATTTGTAGATCGTCTCCTTGCAAACCGAGGGCCGTCCCTCCAGCTTGGCCCGGCCGCTGATCATCTCCGGTGTCCAGCCCTTTCTCAGACGTCTCTCCGCGTCCTCTCGGACTTCGTCAGTAAATCGCCTGGCGCCTCGTCTCCTTGCCCTCCATTGAGCCTTCTTATGCGCTTGCTTGGACCTATAACCTCGTTTACCGGTGTTCCGCGCAATCTCTCTACTTATACTGCTTACACATCGTCCCAGAAGTTTGCTAATCTTCCTTACTCCGCATCCTTCTCGGCGCCATTTATAAATCAGTCTACGTTCTTCAGCGCTCATACGTTTGTAAGTCATTATTCCGATCTCCTTTGTTGCTATAAAGAGATCGATAGCTTATCGTATGGGCGCTGCTTTTTCAGTTAATAGTGTTGCAATAGCCAGTAGCCTGCGGGCCGTAAAAATATGATTATTTCAATTTAAAGTTACAATTTAGATGTTATAAGTATTTCTGTCATTGTATCAATATAATTTTGTCTGTCTTTTTTAAAAACTAAATTAGCGACGCAGGCGCTAATTTATTGCTATTTACAGAGAAAAATCGTAAGATTTCAGTAAACCCGTATTTCTTGTTTACCTTAAATTGAGCGATTCTATGCGGCGAAATGCACCAATCTTATGGTCTGCCCCGCAAGTATGCGGGATCTCCGCTACGCTACGACATTAGGTTGCAAAAATACTCGTTCGCATTTATTAATGCGTCTGCGTTTTTTGCAACCGATGCAGCCTCATAACCTTAGCACATTTCACAAGTCCGCCAGAGTGCTTGTGCTCGCATCCCGATTATTTCGGGGCATCCCGAACTTGATTCGGGGCTTTAGCGACGGCTGATCCGCAATAATCGCTCAACTTAGGTTTGAATTATCTGTGGGAGCGGCTTCCAGCCGCGATAATCGGGGCAAGATGCCCCTCCCACAATTTTACGATACTGGTTTACCAAAAAATTATTAACAATCGCTATAATATGAACAAGATAATAAAATTATCCTTCTATTTCTGTCTTCTGGGAATCGCTCTGTTGGGCTGCCTGAGGGGACGATTGTGGGAGCCGAAGTTCACCATATGGGCAAGCGGGGATAGTCTGAAGATCAGACCGGATACTCCCTTCCAATCGAATAATCACCACTGGTCAGCGGGAACCGCCAACGTATCGATAAAGGGAGCGGCTAATGAATGGGTCGCGTTCCAGCTTATACTCCGGGCGGACCGGGAAGCAAGCGGGGTGGGCGTAGAGATCGACGATCTGGTATCCGGGAAGAACCGAATCAGCCGGAACGACATCCATCTCTACCGGGAACATTATATCCGGGTCACCACAGCCACCGACCGGAACGGGAGTACCGGGAAGGGTTACTATCCAGACCCGCTGATACCATTCTATAACCCTTATCTGAAAGAACGGGCAGACCTGGCGCTTCCTCTCACTCTCTTGAAGAACGAGAACTGCCCAATCTGGGTAGATATTTTCATTTCCCCCGGTACTCCCCCCGGTGAATATTCTGGGATAATCCGGATCACGCATGGAGAGAAACCGGTTAAAGAGATAACCGTCAGCCTAATCGTCTGGGGATTCGAGCTTCCCTCCCGGAATAAACTCAAGGTCTTCTTCGATCTCTATGGATACCGTTGGGGGTTGGGAGAGGGGGTCCCCTTCTCTCTATCCGAGGAGAGCTGGGAAGTCTTAAAAGAATACGAGATGATGGCCCACCAGCACAGATTCAGCAACGGACACTGGGGATTGATGCCGGATAATATCAATGCCACGGGCGGAGTGGATTGGAAGCGCTACGACGCCACCCTGGGAATGGTTATCGACGGAAGTCTCTTTGAAGACAGAGAACCCCCAGCCTGCTGGGAACTTCCTTTCCCGGAACACTGGAATCCGGGCGATGATGTCCTCCGGAACTACTGCCGGGAAGTGGTCCGGCACTGGGAAGAAAAAGGATGGGATCTCGATTCGTCCTTTGCCTATGTCTGGGATGAAAAGGGGCCTGTCAATAAGACCGTAATAGATTATGGCAATATCATCCAGGAGGCTTCCGATGGAAAGATCAACTACTTCTATACCCACGGCCCCCATCCCAATCTCCATGGAATAGTCGACTGGTGGTGCCCGCGCGCTTCCCAGTACAGTCCCGGACCGGTCCGGGAGCGCCAGGAGATGGGCGAAATCGGCATGTTCTACCACGCCGGTGAGCCATCGGTCGGGTTGATGTGCCTGGACTCAATCGGCCTCGCCTTCCGCACCTGGAGCTGGATCGCCTGGAAATATAAGACCGACGGTTTCTTTGATTGGGCCTCCAACTTCTGGGGAGCCAATCCATACACCGATCCGACCACTTTCGGGGACGATAACGGCAATATGGTCCTTTTCTATCCCGGACATAAACTTCCCCAGATCGGGCTCAATTCGATCAAGGGTCCGGTCTCCTCGTTCCGGATGAAGATGGTTCGGCGAGGGATCCAGGATTACGAGTATTTTCGCCGGGCCCGAGAACTGGGAATAAATCCCGACCTGATAGTCAATTCCATCGTCCGCAAAGGACTGGGAGAGACCGGTTCCTACGGCATCGATCCGGGGGCCTGGAGCCGGAACCCCGAGGAATGGTACCGGGCCCGCGACGCCCTGGGGGAGATGATTGAGGCCAGGACAGCCAATTAATTGGTTCTCGATCATTTTGGGTGTATAAACTTTAATGATAGGAGTAATTCACCACGAAGATCACGAAGAAAAACACAGAGAAGCTCTAAAATTATTTCTGTTTTTATAAATAATTCCTTCGTGAACTTCGTGTCCTTCGTGGTAAAAAAGCTTTTTTAGAAACTATTTGATGCTTGCAATTTGGGATTTACAGATAAATAATACGTCAATCCAATTAATTAATAATGTATTCACTATGGGGGTAATATCATGTTGCTGGGGAAAAAAATTCGTCTGGAAAGGATTATCAATCGGAAGACCGGTAGGGCCGTTGTCGTACCGATGGATCACGGGGTGACCCTGGGACCTATTCATGGTCTGGTCAATATGCGGAAGATGGTCAATGAGATCGCCCGAGGAGGGGCTGATGCGGTCCTCGGGCATATGGGACTCCCCCTTTACGGCCATCGGGAGTATGGAAAGGATCTCGGCTTGATCCTCCATCTCTCGGGAAGTACTGTCTGGTCTCCTGATCCAAATACCAAAGTACTGGTCAACTCGGTTGAGATGGCTCTCAAGATGGGAGCGGACGCGGTTTCGATTCATGTGAATATCGGGGCGGAGGATGAGACTGAGATGCTCAGAGATCTCGGGATGGTCAGTGTCGCGGCGATGGAATGGGGGATGCCGCTCTTAGCCATGATGTACACCCGGGGAGATAAGTTTAAAAGCGAGTATGATGTAGAGGGTGTAAAACATGCCGCCCGGATCGCGGCCGAATTGGGCGCTGATATAGTTAAGGTTAATTACACCGGATCAATATCAAGTTTTCGCCAGGTAGTTGAAGGATGCCCGATCCCGGTGGTAATCGCCGGGGGAGAGAGGGCGGACAATGAGAAGGGAATCTTTACCATAATTCGAGAGTCCCTGGAAGCGGGCGGCGCCGGTGTATCCGTCGGGAGAAATGTATTCCAGCATCAAAACCCCCGTTTAATGATGAAAGCTATCTACAATCTGGTCCATAAAAACATCTCCGTAGAGGACGCCGTAGAGATTGTAAAATCCAAGTAATTAAGGGGAAAAGTTTTTTCGATATTGCGTCAACCAGATGATGATGGTATTTGTTCAAAACTTACTTAGCTACCAAAGGGAGCTAATGTATAGAGGAGATTCATGATGGATTTAACCCGTAAGATAATTATTATTCAGGCATTTCTGGTTCTTCTCGCGCCATGCGCCTTCCCTCAATCCACACCCCAACCGGCGGCAAAACCAACCGGAAACCCCATTCCCGTAATTGAATTTGAGGATCTGACCTATGATGTGGGTGAGACCTGGGAAGGAGAGAAAGCATCCCATACTTTTTCCTTCAAAAATACCGGAGACGCGGTACTCCTGATTAAAAAGGTTAAGACTTCCTGCGGTTGTACCGCAGCTATCCTTTCCAGCAAGGAGATCGAACCGGGAAAAATCGGAGAGATTAAGGCAACTTTCAGTACCAAGCGTTACCGGGGAAAACAGTCCAAGACAATCTATGTCTCCTCCAATGACCCGAAGCATCCTACCGTCCAGTTAAAAATACAGACTACGATTAAATCAGCCGGCTCGTTCAAACCCCGCAATATTCAGTTTGGACAGATCACCCGGGGAGAAAAAATATCGCGGGTTATTGAGCTTATGCCTGAAGGCGAAGAGATCAAAATAGCAGAAATCACCGCCTCACCGGATGTCTTTTCGGCTCGGATTCTGGAAGATGAGAATGATAACGCGGATAAACAATCGGAGACCGATAAAAACCGCCCCATCCTGATTGAAGTATCGGTATCCCCTGAAGCTCCGATCGGACGGCATAATGGAAATTTAACCGTCACGATCAATCATCCCAAAATCTCATCTCTCTCCTCCCGTCTTTATCTCCAGGTTGAAGGCCAGATAAAGTTCTCCCCGCGGATGCTATTCTTCGATGAGAACGCTCAGAAAAACCGGGGTGCTAAAAAAATCCGTATTACCAAGTCAAAGGGACCAAATCTGGAGATCGTCGGAGTGGAGAGCACCTCCCCCCAGTTCCAGGCTGAGACGGTTATCATTAAAGAGGGGAAGGAATTTGATGTCGAGATCAGAATGGCTCCGGACGTAGAGCCCGGCCGGTACCAGGGGGAGATAGTAATCCGGACCAACGATCCTGATCAGAAAGAGATAAAAATCCCGGTCCGCTCAAATATCCGAAAGAAATAACCTCAACTACTGGCCTCCCCTACCTCAGCCCCTTTTTTGTCCACGGATATTACACAGATTACTCTGATTTATCCCCCTACCTCCCCCCCCTTTAATAAACTACGAATTACGCAAATTACACGAATTTGATACTAAAAATACATAATGATTTCCGTTTAGCGGTGATTTCCCACTGTCAACCGACAACCGTCAACCGTCAACTTTCTTTTCCCTCCCCATCATGGTTCCACCAGCCAGACTTTGATCCGGGCCAGGATGGTATAATTTTCTTCCTCTATATCTTCCCTGATCGTTCCCAGGAAGAAGACTCGGCCGTTCAGGCGATTGGGAGCGGAATCGCCCGGATACCGTTCCGCGACAGTTGACTGGATCGCCTTCTCCATTGCATCATCCCTGGCTCGGTCTCGAGCCGATATAATTCCGCCGCCGGATTCAAGCTCTCCCTCCCCCCGGTGGATTCGCTCCCGCAAAACTTCATTCAGAACCGGTGAGCTCGCGGGAACTTCAACTTCCATAACTACCTTATAGAGTCCGGTCTTGATCTCTTCTATACTGAGAATATTTTTGCGCCTGGTGTCAAGAGTGGGCACCTGAACTTCTTCCCCGAAGGCAATATGTTTTCCATATACTATCGCGAAGGGACGCCCGATAACCCGTTCACCTATCTCCCGCAATGCCGCGATCGGGGCGGACTGCCGGCTTGAACCCACGCCTTCTACCACTACTATTCTGACCTCACCAGCATCTCCGGACACCGTGGGCATCTCTATCGGGGCGGGAGAAGGCATAGAAAACAAGATCAATAAAATTGATATTTTTATTAGCGCTATCATCCAATATTTATTATACCACACATAAATTAGCCACAAAGGCACTAAGACACAAAGGAAAATACTAACATAGATTTAAACCGATTCGGGAAATCAACCACGGTTTGATTGTTTTTGAGGGATAAGTTAATACAAGTGATTACATTACAAGCCACTACATTAAATGGGTAGTTGATCTTTGGACGCATAGTGGATAGGTAACGCTATTTTTTATTCGCATCTCCTTCGTGACCTTCGTGTCCTTCGTGGTTTAAATTAGCCCGGATAACCCACACAAAACGACTGAGAGCCTTTCTTTTTAACGTTAGCGCCTAAGGCGCTAGGTTCTATATACCGCCGGGATTAGATAGACAAATAAAGAGACCAGGTTCAAGACAAACAAAATGACAGCGTAAATTATTGCCGCTCTTTTCCTTGCCCTCTCACCAAAGAGATTAAGCAGGCCGTACGATAATAACACCGCTATCGCTCCCAGAACCGGGAAGAGAAAACGCCCCTGGGACTGACGAACCAACAGATTATTCTTGATAACTCCTATCAAAAGCAGAACTATAGCTGCCGTCAGAATACCAGCTTTTCTCTTCCAAGCATCATCCATCCCCTTCCTCATTACAATCACCTTTCCCCAGCCAATTGCCCCGGCCAGGCAGATCAACCCCCAGGCTAGGTATAACCACCAGCCAACCCGGATCGACATCCAGCCGAATGTCGCCCAGAAAGACCTATATATATCCTTCACCATCCATTGAAAATGCTCAATCGTCACCAGTGTTGGTGTGGTCCTGAGCAATCTCCATACCATCACCCGGAATTTTATTACGAGATCAGACGGGAATAACATCACAACTGCCGCGAGACAGATAAAAATCGGGATCAGCATCAGAACTACTCCGGAGAGTCCCACCTGCCAGCTCCCGGCATCTTTTGCCTTAAGGAAAATAACGATAATGGAAAGAGGGACAAGAAATATCAGATTAAACTTGGTGAGTAGCGCCAGCATTATCAGAACTCCCAGGCAGATGAAGTCCAGCGACCGCGGACGGGTATCTTTATCCGCCAGGCGGACTAGGAAGAGCAGCGTGGCGGCACCCATCATGGCGGCCAGACTGTCATTGCTGATCACCCCCGAGATAAAGTTGAACTGAGGGAGGGTGGCGGCAAAAGCGCCGGAAGAGAGAGCTACCGCGTGGTCGTTGGGAAAGACAGCCCGGGCGATTCGATAGATAAATAAGATTGTTATCCCTCCTAATAATACCGAGACGAGACGCATTAGGTGGCCGCGTACCTCCGGTGAAGGGATCGACCAGATGGATTCCCGGCTGTGGACAAGAAGATTGCCGGAACCGGAATAATCCGTCCGGATGGCAGGGAATTCAATCCCTTCTCCCAGAGGCAGAGCACGGAGAGAGAGAACTTTCATAACCGGTGCTGAAATCAAATAATAGAGTGGAGGCTGGGAACTCTGATAGAGAGAGAAGATATAACCTTCCGACCAGACGGAATTAATCTCACTCGGAGAACGGGGCGGCTTAAAATCGCACCCGTCCGAGAACATGCAGACGCAGAGATAATGAGACGGCTCATCCGGTGCCTCCCAGAGCGGGACTGCCAGGCTGTATATCAGGGTAAGCAATAAATATAGCGCCAGCACCAAGAGTAGATATTTTTTATCCGTGGCAGGGCTCATCTGGTATAATTTATCGCCTCCGGCAATATATTAGTTTTGAACAATGACTATTATGTATTTTACTGCTCGGAATTTCAATAAGCGTAACATTTTAGCTCTTTGAAATTAGAACCTCGATCTTGCCATGCTCGTAGCGGCGACCTTCAGGTCGCCACTAGTGGCAGCCGGAAGGCTGCCGCTACGAGGAGATAGGTTCAGTTTAACTTTATAATTTCAAAGAGCTAAAGTGTTACCAATAGATAGTCCTGCTAAAATAATTAAAATAATTGTTGGCACTAACCTAATATATTTATATCGGTCTTGGTTCAAAACTAAGTTGGCGCCGCAGGCACTAACTTATTATATTAGCCTTGATTCCCTAAAAATGAAAGAAAACTGTAGATCAAACGTAGACAAGATAATTATATCTTTAATAACCTCCGGAACTAAACTCGGTTCCGGGGGGATTAAAGATATAGACTGGAACCATCTCTTTCAAACCGCTCGCGCGAACCGCCTGGATGGTATCATCTACGACTCTCTGGACCGAAACGGTCTCTTTGAGAGCCTCCCGGAAGAAGTCCGGAAAAAATTCGAGGAGAGTTACCAACAAACCGTTATCAATACCCGGGTCTATCTGGAGACAGCCGGAGAGATTGCTTCCGTTTTCTCCCGAGCAGAAATCGATCTGATCATTCTCCGGGGGCCCACCCTCGGTCTGACCCTTTACTCCCGTCCCTATCTTCGGCCTTATGGGGACCTCGATCTTCTGATCAGGAAAGAAGACCTTCAGATCGCGAAGAAAATACTCGGAGATTTAGGACTCATTTCCCTGCCGGGGCTGCTGCCCGACCGCTATTTCGAGAAGCACCATCTCCACCTCTCATTTAAAGATCCCCGAAGAAACGCCATCGTTGAACTCCACTGGGCGCTCGACCATCCTTACACACTCTATACGGTGGATTACGCCTCTCTCTTTTCGCGAGGGGAGAAAGCTTCGTTTGAGGGGCTGAAGATCCCGGCCCTCAGCCCGGATGACCGTCTCATCACCCTCTGCCTCCATCTGGTCAAGCACTGCCCCTTCCTCCCTCAGCTGATCGAAGAAGATGACCTCCCCAATCTCCTTCTGAAAGGGGGATGGTTAATCTGGCTCCTCGATATCCATCTCCTGCTGGCCGCGAGGGGAGAATCATTAAACTGGGAGTCTATTCGCGGGAAGGCCGAAAAATGGGGCATCGATAAACAGGTTGAGATCTGCCTTTCAGCGGCCGGGAGGATTTTTCAAACTCATCTTCCCTCTCAATATCAGAGGCAGACCGAAAAACACAGGATCAGCCCTCTGGAAGCGCGGCTCTACGGGATACAGCTCTCGCGCCTGAGGGGAAAGGATAGGGTCGGGAGAGCAGAACAATTCCTCTTCGGTCTCCGGACAGATACCATCTTCCGTCCCATCCGGGCTCTTGACCTGGTCAAATACCTCTTCCCGCCGCCTGAATACCTCAGAAGAAAATACCAGGCCACCGGAATTTCACTTATCCTCGCCTATCCCCGCCACACCATATCAGGGGCTATCCGCCTCACCCGCAACCTTGCGGATCTAATCTATTACCGTACGATAAAATAATCGTTCATATTCATCGGTTACTTTATCCCAGGTAAAGTACTTCTCCAGCCGCCGACGTGCCTGGGCTCCATATTCGGCAATCACCCCGGGGTGATCGACCAGGTACTGCATCCTGGCTTGTAGTTCGTCCTCCTGATCAAGATTAAAGTACAACCCAGCCTCCCCGATGGTCTCCCGGTTCTGCCGGTTATCACTGGCGAGGATACATTTTCCGTAGCCCATCGCTTCGAGCAGGGCCGGGTGGATTCCGCCGACTTCGCTCGCCCGGATGCTGAAGTAACATTGAGAAAGAATCTTCCGGTAGCCTTCCCCGTAGATAGATCCCGGGAACCGGATTCTTCCATCCCGGGTTGATTTCAATTCCTCGATATAGTTCCGGCAGTAAGGCGCGTCCCCCAGTACGACCAGTTCCATATCAGTCTTTACCTTTTCAAATGCTTTTATCACCCGATGGGCGTTATTCTCCGGTTCCAGACGCCCAACGAAGAGGAGATAGCGGCCCTTCTCCAGACCAAGCTCTCGCAACAGACCGGTATCGGTTGGAGTGGGCAGATCACCCCCATAAGCGATATAGGTCGAGTCCTTACGGTATCTCTTTTGGTAGTAGCCCTGAATAAACCGGGTATCGGTGATGATAGCATTGGGGAGAAATGTGACCAGGTATTCCGATATCAGATAGACCAGTTTGCCCAGGGAGTTCCATTTCTTCCGCTTCCGATCCATTCCATCGACGTTTACGATCACCCGGGCGCCGCTCAACCGCGGGATAAAGCTGGCCAGAGCGTTCACCGAGTTACAGATCAGGATTACTTCATAGCCTTTGAAGAAGCCATGAAATACCGAGAGAAAGGTATGGATCACCGTGTCCAGATACTTGTGGCGAATAGTGGGAAGGACAACCAGGTGCACCCCTTTGTACTCCTTCAAGGATGGAGATGTATAATGGGAACGACAGTAGACCGTCACCCGGTGGCCCCGACGAACCAGCCTGACCGCCAGTTCTTCAGCCAGGGTCTCAAATCCTCCATAACAGGCGGGAATACCCCTAGTTCCTATAATTGCAATCTTCATTTCAACGGCTAATTGTTTCCCTTTTGACCGGTCAAGATCACCCGGTGGTACGCTTCCAGAGTTTTTTCGGCGGTCTTCTCCCAGATATAATTATTAAAAATATGTTCTTTTAATCTTGGATTTATCGGACTTTCCCATGCCCTTATAATTGCTTCCTGAATTGACTCGATTGACTCCGGATCACAATAATAAACATAATCTCCGAAATATTCTCTGGTATCTCCCTTGGCAGTAACCACTAAATTGCAATTCATTATCCCGGCCTCTAAAGAAGAAAGTCCGGTTGTTTCAAACCAGCTTGGAAGAATGTGAACCCTGGCTATTGCGTAATACTGCGGCAACAGCCGATGGTTCACGTCACCTAAAATGTGAACATTTTTAGACTTGACCTTCTTGATCTTCTCATAATATTTTTTATGATTAGGGGCCGCCTTCCCGATCAATACTAATTCATACGGTAGATTTTTCATTGCCTTTATTAGATTCAGTTGATTTTTCCGTCCTTCTATCCTGGAAACACAGAGTATGCAATCCTTGATCCCTTCTAATGCTTTGTCGATTGTAACATCTTCTCTAAAAATATTTTTATCGACCGAATTAGGGACTAGAACATAAGGAAAACTTTTTAAGCCAAAGTCACTACTAATTCTATCCATCTCTGATTGAGAATTTGGCAACATGATATCAGCTAACTCCAAAATTCTGTACTGGAGCTTAAGGTAACCAAATAGGATAAGCTTGCAGGTTGCGCGATGGAATTCCTTGTTCTTAACCGCTCGAGCGAAAATTTTTAGGTATTCTATTTTACTTGATGTAAGTAAACGAAAGAGATATTTGCTAAATCCTTCCCTTCCTTTCCGTTCGTATTCTGTATAAACTACATAAATAGGGGAAAGAACAACTTTTTTTCCCTGCCTTTTCGCATTTCTGGCTGCCAGATATATATCCTGGGGCCGGATTAAATTAAAAAGATGGATTAAATCATATCCTTTCAGAACAGGCTCCAACTCGGTGGAAATCTCAACGTTGATTCCCAATTTTTGGAGGTATTCCTGCGTCTTCAGCATTTGAATAGTATCTCCGCCGGGAACATTAAATAAACTAACTCTACTTTGCATCAGTACTTTCATATTTTTACTGCAGAAAGATTTGCCCGTAACGCTGATATGGTTATCTTCCTCGTTACCACGCGGAGCGTAGGAACGGGGAAAAGCACTAGAATGTTACCTCATCTTTCCTCCTCTTTAAGACCATGTTCGGCCAGAGCGCGGCGGACAGTTCGATAACGGGACGCCCAGGTATTTTCCCGGGCAAAGGAACGCATTCGTTCACCGAGGAGAACACGCCGGGATATCGCTTCATCAACCATCTCCAGGCATTCCGATGGCGTTTCATAGAAAAGCGTCGCCCCTCCCCGAGATCGGGTTTCGGTAAGGTTTCGGCTGACAACGGGTAAACCGGCGGCTGCGTATTCGAAAAGCTTGATCGGGCTGGCCGAATGAGTCAAAGGCTTCGCCTGGAAGGGGATGAGACCGACATCGGAGTGCGCTAAATATTTGGGCATCATCGCCGGGTGCCGGAAGCCAAGGTAGTGGAAATTGGGCACACGGTTGAGGGCGGTGATTCTCCTACCCAACGCCTGCAAAGTCCGGCCGATACTGATGATCGGACCGATCAGGATGATATGGAGATGGGGACGCGCACGGGCCAGATGTTCAATCATATCGAGATCAAACCAGTCGCTGATTGTCCCGATGAATATCAAGCGGGGATGGGGGATGTCGGCCAGATCATCCGGTTCCGGCTCCTTCCCGTTCTGGAACCGTTCTATCTCCACTCCATTGGGCAGATATATCACTCGATCAGTCCACTGTCGGGCCCGCTCGACCAGGACCCGGGCGGTAGCGAAGACTACAGCGGATCGACGGCAAAGCTCAGCCTCCAATTCCATCATACTCGCCGGGCACCCCTGGAACCCGGTATTCAGGTCGGCCATCCGGTAGACGATAAGGTGGCGATCGGTCAGGCACTTCAAGAGGGAGAGCATCCGGGGCCGGCCAAACCAAACCAGATCCGGCGAGTCGAAACCGGTTCTTTTCAGCGTCCCGGCGACCGAGGGGACCGTCCACTGTAGATACCGCCTCCCCAGCCAAGCGCCACGGAGGAGAGGCGCGTTGAGGTAGGGCATCAAGGCCAGGGGGGTGAGCGAGGAGATTCCTCCGTCCCGGACGAGCCCCCGCCGCCAGGCCTTAATAAAGTTACAGTCATCGTCACTCCGGCGGATAAAACGATAGAGGTTGAGGGGATGGGAGAGCCAGCAGACCTGGTTGCCATCCTCCTGAAAGAGCCGGGCGTAATGGTGATTGCCAACCTGCGCTCCCCGTCCCCAGGGACAATATGTCGCAAATAACACTCTCATTCCCTTCTCTAATTTTCTACCAGAACTTAGCTCCGCAACTTATTTTAACCGCGGATTTGGCGGATGTTGCTGATTAAAAGAAAAAACAATCCGCTTAATCCGCGGTTTATTGAAATTCCGAAGCAGCAATTCATAAACGAGAAATTTGCCACTTCAAAGTCACCGGGATTTCACTTTCCAGCCGGGCTGTCAATACCGAGATCTCCTCTTTGCGACCATAGGAAGGCGAAAACCACCCTCTTTCAACCGTCATCCGCAGCCCCTCTCCTGCCCTTTGCGGACTACCGACGATTGCTAATCCCAATACTTCATTATCGCGGGTAGCTATCGTTTTACTCCCCCCACTATCCAGTTCCACCCTGACGGCGGGATGGAAGTGGAAGCGCCAGATAAACTCATGGACCCTGCCGTTGTCACGGCCCCGAACCGAACCCCGGTTCTCTCCGTTGCCCCTGAATACACTATCGGTAATTACCCAGCTTGTAACCCCCTTCGAAAATATAATCGACCGCCGGAGAGTATACTCTCTTACCCGGAACTCCCCCGTGAAGACGTCGTGCTCTTCATCCGTCCTCCAGGCGGTCACCAGCGGAAAGGCCATCTCTCTCATGAGGAAAAGATTGCCCGGGACCAACTCATTTATCTCTTCACCGTCAATTTGAAGTATATTATGGAAAGCGGTGGAACGAAAGAGATTCCTCATCAGGGGCTCGGCAGTATAAACGTATGTCCCCGGGTCGATAATAACCGGTTTTCTCCCCAGGCAAAGTTCGAAACTCAAGACGTCGTTGTGCTTGTGGTTCCCGATACCGTTAGTCCCCACGTTACCGGCGGAAATAATCATGTAATTATCATTTTCTCTCATGATGTAATAACCGGACTCTGGAAAGGCCCTGCTTTCCAGCTTAAAAGCATTGCCCTTCTCAACGGATTTTAATGCCTTAAAATCTTCCCATCCCTTCCGGCTCAGCAGCCAGATAACCGACTGGTACCGCTCTCCCGCCGCTTCCTTGAAATCAAGCCGGTTGAATATTATCGCTCCCAGGGAGAGGAGATAGCGATGGTCGTTCACATCCCACGTCCCGTAATCGCTCAATATCCATAAACGCCCGTTATCATTATCCCCGACCTGAGGGGCCTCCCCATCCGGCCGGGTATAATAAAGGGTAAATTCAAACATCTTCTCCAGACATTCCCGGAATCGGCGGGGGAGTTCGATCCGATTCGCCCGGCAGAGGAGAGCCGCGGTAGCAAATATTTCCAGGGCCAGCCGATGATAGGGGATGGAGGACTCGAAGCCCGCTCCATCCAGATGGACCTGGAATTCCATCTCTCGTACTAATTCTTTCAAACTAAAATCTAGCCATTTCTTCCCCTCCCTGAGATCGCGGAAGAAGAGCCCGAGAAAGAGCAGGCCGACTATATCGGCCAGGTAATGATTGAACGTCGTCCGCTCGCCCGATCCATTATAGGCCACTTCCAGGTTCTTCCGGATATACCGGCCATGGAGAAAGAGACTCCCGGCAAATCGCAACAAGAAATCAGGAGGGAACTCGCGGAGGCCGAGGAAGAAAGAAAACGATAATATCCAGTTAACCGCCCGGATCGCCGCCTCCATGGGACTGGCCCAGTTCACGCCAAAGCCGAAAGGGTTGTGACCGATCCAATCATCGATCTGATCGATGAACTCCTGGAAATACTTTTCATCGTTGGTCAACCAATAGGCTTGCCCCAGGGTGGCCAGGTGCTGGAACCTGGATAACTCCCATGGAATCTTGATCTCAGCTTTCCCGCTAAGTATCTCTTTATCCCCGCAGTATGCCGACGGATCCCAGCGGTATCCTGTCGTGAAATCGGTATGCCAGTCAATGGGATTGTATTCTGAAGATGTCGACTTCCCGGCTGAAGGGGTCCGATTTACAACTTCGACCGGACCGCTCCCCAGCAGATTGAAGATATGCTCAAGGGTCAGGTCTGCGGCAGAGGCAATCCGCCCCGGGACGGCTGGAAAGGATACACCGATCAATGAGACGATCTTCTCGCGTTCGGATGATCGAATCAGAAACGAGGAAGCTTCCCATCGGGTAAGCCATCCTGATATCTCATCTCCTTTGAGAAGATTGGATGAGGCGGTACGGAGTATCTTGATAAATGCTTCATCGGAGATTCCCGGGGAAAAAAGACGGCCCGCATATCGATTCATTCCCCGCCGCATTTTCCTCTTCAGCCGAGGGGGAATACTCCTGATCAATCGTCTGGTCGTCATCATCTCAATATAGACCTTACTCAAAAAGGTATTTTGAAGATCTTACCTGGAACAAAGAATTGATTTACCACGAAGGTCACGAAGAATAGTTGAGAAAAAACAAAATTTAGCTCATTTTTTAAAACCCTTCGTGATCTTCATGTTCTTCGTGGTTTTAATTAATTTTTTCAACGGGATACGCTTTGCTAATAGGGTCTATCTATCCAGTATCCTCTTCCTTAATTAAATCCAGCCAGTAATCGACCGCTTCCCGCAGAGTCCAGTAAACAACCCTCTCCCCCAGGCAAGAATTAACTTCTTTTAAAATCCGGTCGATATTCCGGCAGTTGTGCATGGTCTTCACGTGGCCGCCCGCCAGGACCGGGATCACCACATCCCGGTCCTTCCAATCCCGGAGGCTTCTGTCACGAAAAATCTTTTGCAACCTTCCGACAAAAACCGCCGGCGGGAGAAAATCATAGTTCAATTGGGTCGGCCGACGGGAAATAATCTTACTCAACAGGTATTTCAGGGAGAGTCCGGGCTTCCCTCCTGTCTGCCCGTCGAGTGCTCTCCGGCCCGGTGGGTATCGCCGCCGAAAGATCCGGTCATTCTCTCTCAGCCATCTCTCATCATCCCGGCCGATCAAGGCCCCGGATGTGAGCAGATAGAATAGCCTCATTGATAATTTCTTGAGAATCGGCAGATCGAGTGCGGTCCATGAGTAGGGGGGAAGTTCCAGCAAACCTTCATTCCGGGCGCCTTTATACTTGATATTCTCCGGATCCGCAAACCAGGGCAAAATATTAGAATGAGAATCACAATAGTCGTAAAACCCCGGCTCATACCAGCCCCGGGGAACCGAGGTGTCGCAGATTATCCCCGCCTTCAGGAGATTCTCTATGACTTTAGCTGAGGGCTGGATACAATAGGAACCAGCCCTGAAGGCAATACATTTATAATTGGGATCGACCTCCCTCAATAATCTCTCCAAGTAGTCTTTCCCGTCTTTCAGAACCTGCTCCATTATCCCGGGCTCCAGACTGGAGACCGCCCAGTACCGAAGATCAAGCTGCCACCGGTTCTTTTCATACCGGGCGTTCAGCCACTGGGGATGCAGGTGGAACTGGACATCCGACCCTCTTCTCACCGTCTCCCGGAGGATAGATTCCCAGGAACGGGCAATCTCTCCGGCCCAAGATTGGCCCCGGGATAGATTCCGGTACGCCCACTGTTGGGCGACCTCGGCCATAACGGTCAGTCGGGCCCCATGCAGCTCAACCGTATCCAGAAGCTCCAGTAAAGGCTGATGCTGAATTTTGAAATAATCACCGGAGCCGTCACCGAAAAGTTCCCAGTCATTAATGAACACCAGTCCTATTTTCATCTCCATTCCCTCTTATAGCAACTTTTCGGATAAACCGTTATACCCTTTCGAGCCAGATCCACCATGAGATCGAATATTTTCTTCACATCCGCCCGAAAGAACTTCATCCCGTGGATTGTCATGTCGCTCCCAATATCAGCCGGCACATGCCCGGCCATAAACCGGGGGACTTGAAACTTCATGTTTTCTATCTTATGCCCATAGGTATGAACAATCTCGATCTTGCCATCATAGTTAATACATTTCGCGGCAAAAAGTCTTTTGTGATACAGATCAACCGGGAAATCATCTATCAAGGCGTCTTCAACCGTATGGACGGGAGACAAACCCTGCTGGGTGGATACTCCCAGACCGATGACCCTGGCATTATATTTCATAATCTTATAGAACGGGCTGAACGTATCACAAGGATGCAGTGAATGCTGGTGGGTCTCCGTCAACTCCCGGGCCTGAGGTCCGATCGCACAAACCGACTTGGTCGGGTGGAGACTTCGGATGGCGGCTTTGTGTTGTCTGGCAAACTCAGAAAGAATACCGGTATAAGAAGGACTCTTGCGGATGTCGAAGACCTCACCACTGAGCAGGAATTTATAGGAGGTCAACATGGGATAGGTCGGGAAAAGGAGAGTGCCCTCATCGCCGACTATCTCCCGGATGAGAGACAAAATCCGATCATAGGGAAAACCCAGATTAAGGTTGCCGAGGGAGCTGTGAATCACCACCACATCGCCCGCGCGCAATTGTAGCGGCCCGGCAAATATCTCCTTCAACCCTTTCTGTGTAAGAACCGGCAGGGAACCGACCCGGGCCCTCCGGCGCGTACGTCTGATTTTCCTGATCAGCCTGACCGCCTTTTCCGGGAGGAGTTCTTTGACAATTTTGTTGATCATACCGTTACGGTGTTATTTTAAGAAGATAGATTTAAGATTGAATACCATCCGGATTTCTTCTTTTTTCAGCTCTCCCACCAGAAAAAGTACCAGGGTATACACTACTATGCCAAGACCTATTCCCGAAGTCAGCCTTAACGGAGGAGACCAGTTCAGAACACTATTTATTAGAAAAATTGCCACCCCCATCACAACCGCGGCGAATCCTACCTTTGCGAATGTTTTAAAAGGAAAGTCCCATAAGAAGATGCGACGGGAAAAAAATATTGCTAACAAGAGTAGAACAGCATAAGAGATTAATGTAGTAAAGGCCGCCGCGATATAACCATATAAAGGAACAAACAATAAATTTAATGCTACATTGAGTAGACCGGACGCCATAACAAAAATGGGAATAAATCCAGTTCGTTTATGAAAAGAAAAACCGGCTTGAAATATTACTGCTAACCCCAGAAAAAAAATACCCGGGGCAATCAATGGAATTACCTTATATCCCTCAAAATAACTTTGTCCGGTCATAACGTTCATCACCGGCCTGGCCAATACGCTCAAGCCCACTACGGCCGGGATACAGACCAGGAGATATAAACGGGTGACTTTGCTTAAAAACTCTTTGCTTCTGGCTTCTCCTTCTTTCTCCCAGATATGGATCGCCAGGGGGGCAAACGCCAGCCCGAACAATGTTATCAGAGCCATGATACTCCCCTCGGAGACATTATAGCCGGCGGAATACACTCCTACTTCCCGGCTTCCCCGGAGAAATTGTAATATGTATCGATCCGAGAGACTGAGTATCCACGCGGCCAGATTACCGGCCACCAGGGGAAAACTATACCTGGCCATTTCCAGGGTGCGGGTAACCGAGTCCGGTGAGGCCAATGAAATAGACCCAAGCGATTTTTTCCAGAGAAGCGGTAAAGATATCGCCAGACTAAATACTGATCCCCAGAGAAGGCCTTCCACCCCAAAATGGAAGACAATCACCAGTCCGATCCCGAAACCGGCCGCGGTAATGCTCTTCCAAATAATAAATCCACTATATAAGCCGATCTGTCGCCGGGCACGAGGAAATTGCTGAAGCAGAACGAAGAAAGCGGAGACGATAAAGACGAGAACACCGATCCACATCAGATGAGACAATCGGGGAGTAAACCGGGATTGAATCAACAGAATAAGAACCGCGAAAAGGAGAGTCAGGACGGCGCTGGTAGGAAGCATTAATCTCGCAATGCTTCCGTAAAATGCCTCCAGCCTGCCATCCCGTTCCGCGGCCGGATAAAACCTGATCACCGAGAGTGATAACCAACCGGATATAGTCATGAACACTCCAACCGTGGCAAGTACCAGAATGTAATTTCCATACTCAGCGGGAGTAAAAAGCCGGGTAAAGATAGGGATGCTTATCATCCCCACGATAGCCGGGACCACCTGCGCAGGCAGGTACTTTCCCATATCTGTGATTAAATTTTTAAGCATGACTCTCTTCTTGCATATACAAATCCGTCTCTTTCATAAGCTTTATATCCCAACTTTCTTAATCGGGGGAGAATGACGACGGACGAAGGTTGGTTATTAACCACATGAAACGCCTCGATTGCCAATGTAACATCATGCTCCTTAAGAATATTCTCCATGCCTTCCAACGCTTCTATTTCCGCGCCCTCTATGTCCATCTTAATAAAATTCACGTTATCAACCTTTATCTTATCTAAGATTCCAGACAGGGTATCCACTTTGACCGACACCAACTTTTCTCTTTTCCATACCAAGCTGTTACAACCGCCTCCCGGCCCCAGATAAAGGTTCAATTCCCCTTTTTTGCTCCACACCCCTTTAGGGACAATGACACAATTTTTGATCTCATTTATTTCTAAGTTTCTCTCCAAATAACTCAGATTATGAGGGTCAGGTTCTATGGCAATTACCTTCCCTCTCTTTCCTACTTGTTTGCCAGCTTTCACAGCAAATATTCCAATATTAGCCCCTAAATCCAGAACAGTATCGCCCGGCTGGAAAGAATAATCCTTCTCGTAGATATTCATCACGAAGATTGATCTCAGGATGGAAAAAAATTCGGCAAAGTATTCGATATTTATCTGGTTTAATTTGTCTAATTTTTGAGGATCACCGTATTTGAATTCCCTGTGTTCCTTACCAATACCATAGACCCCCGGTTTGTATTCATTCGCCGGCGCAAAAAACCTTATCCCATTGACCAACTCAACTAATATTTCTTCATCCCCTCCGCCGGATCGCTTTATCTCCTTAACCAGGTGGTTGAGGTGATACAAGCTGTTGTAATGTTTAAAATACACTTTTCTCAGAACCTCTTTGAATCCGCTCTCGGGTATTTTAGAAGTAATTAAATGCAAGTACCGATTGATCATTTCCCTATCACTTCCTCGTAAATATCTTGAAATTCGCCGAAGATCGTCTTCCAGGATAATTTCTCGATCACTCTGTTTCTGGTTAGTTCCCTATCAAAAGACGTCTGTAAAACCTTTAATATTTTTTTACTCAGTTCTCGCTCATCTTCGTTCCCGGCATCGAATCTTTCCCCGATGTAAATACCGAGCAACCCCTCAATCTCACCCAAGGTTTTGTGGAACCCGATAACCGGAGTACCCGCCAGTAAGGCTTCCGTATACACTATCCCAAAACCCTCCGACCTACTTGGCATCACGAATACATCCGCCGCGTTATAATAATTAACCATTTTATCCCAGGGGACGGAACCTGATATCACTGCTTCTATTCTTTTGTCATCTCCTTCCAGAAATTTTCGCGCCCAGTTTCTTCCTTCACTATTACTTATAATTATCAAACGACATCTGTCTGATAAATAACGGTTCGTGCTGAATGCTTTCAAAAGAATATCCAGTCCCTTTTTCTTTATCGGTTCATAAGCTCCAGCGAAGAAAACTGTTTTCTTATCTCCCCATCCCAATTCCTGTCTAACCTTCTCTTTCTTTAATAACGGCAGCCGATCACTCTCAATCGGGATGTGAATAACCTTAACCTTCCCCTGGTAATTCAGACCAAACTCAGCGAGACGTTCCCGGGTATATTTAGAGATGCAGACAAGGTAATCGGCAAATCCCAGAACCTGATCTGCTATCTTTATATCCCCCTGGTTCCCATCTCCGGGATAAAATTCATAATTAGTTATCACTAGGGGAAGATTACGGCCAATTAGTTTTAAACTTAAGCTATAATTATTATGTAAAGAATGAACATGGATAATGTCCGGTCTGACGGAATATAATATCTTCCTCAGAATCCAGGCGCGGTGAGCTACACCAAATTTATCTTTGATATTAAGAAAACCGAGTTCATGAAATTTCTTTTTATCAACGGTTAGCCAGAATAGCAGCCCGGTCACTATCCTGAGCGCTCTATTCTCCGCTCCAGCGCCTATTATCTTGACTTCTTCCCGAATAAAAGAACGAGAACCATCGGTCAAAATATATACCTCATATCCTCTTTTGCGGGCATTGACTGCCAGTTGCCAGCAATGGGTACCAATACCACCGGCGGCTTTCCCCCCCGAAACTTCGGGGGGAAGTGGCCCGATATGTAAGATGCGAACTTTATCCCTACTCTTCATTCTATTTCCCGCCCCTCCAGCGACACCGGCAGTTTCTGGATTAATAATCTATGTTTCCCTCTTTTTGTGAGGGGGATATGGTCGACAAATTCTACCTTGATGTTACATCTCCCTTCGAGCCGGGCTTTAAATAATCTCTGAACAAATCTTTCTATCTCTTTTTTAGTAGAAGTGAGGCTCTTGATTATTCGGATTGTAATATCTCCCGGTTCTTCCTGGAGAAATTGGATTTGTTTAATCATCGTCCATTCCGGCTCATGGATACCAAAGATGACCGGACCCAGGGGGATTGAACTCCCGTCCCTGGCAATAATAAACTCCTGCACTCTCCCTTCAATCTTTTTGAGTAAAGGGTAATTCCGGCCGCACCCGCACTCGACATTTGAACGCACGGCGATATCTCCGGTCCGGTACCGAATAAACGGAAAAGCGTAATTTATGAACCCGGTGGCAATGACCTCTCCTCTTCCACCATCCTTTGGCACGGGTTCCTCTTCTTTATCAATCAACTCCGTGATTCCATATTCCGGCTGAAGATGGTAGTAACTGCTCTTCTCGCACTCACCGGACAGAACCGCCTGCTCGGTGTGGCCGTAGAAACTCCAGGCCCGGCACCGCAAAACTTCCTCCAATAACAACCGCTGCCCAGGATAGAGTTTTTCCGAACTGCACAGTATGGCTCTAACACCGGGAAAATGTTCCACGCCATTCTCCTTCATGAACCGGGCCAGAATGGTAATCGCCGAAGGGTAGCCCTGGATAAAATCCGGTTTAAATTCCCTGATTTTATCCACATATAGCACGAGGTTTTCTTCATTCATGTGATAGGAAGAAAGAATCAGGTTGCGGTTGATGGGGTCGTATTCCCAGAATTTTCCATCTTTCGCCGATTCAACCACATTCCCCCGCAATATAACGCTCTTATCTCCGATTCTAAATCCGGCCCGGTTCAGCAGGGTTACCGTGAAAGCTAACTCCTTAGCATCGCTCATTCTGCCATCCTGATAAATACCGAGAGGCGTCCCGGTAGAACCTCCGGTGGTGGTATAGCGAAGTTTCGATTTCGAATAATTCCCCGCCATAAAATCCAATGGATTCTTCCGAATAATCTCTTTGGTTAAAAAAGGTAACTTCCGCAGATCCGAGATATCACGGACCATCTCCGGTTTCAGCCCTCTTTCGTCAAAGACCCCCCGGTAGTAAGGAACATTTTCGTAAGCATGACGCAACAGTTTGCTTAATTGCTGTATCTGGTATTGTTTTAATTTGTCCTTACTCCACCACTGGGATTGCTGCAAAAAAGCATATGTCTCCCAGAATACTTTATTGTAACGGAACCGGGGAGGGATCAGACTATAGATATATTTGATCCCGGGTTGGAAAGGGAGAGGAACCATGATTAAAAAATATTTCACATCCATACGTTCAGAACTCCTTACCTCACGGAATCAGCCTAACACCAATTCGCAATTTAAACGTAGATTTGGCCCTGGATAAATGGTCTCGCTGCTATTGAGATCCCGAGCCAAATCTTGTGCTGCTTGATCCAATAAACGGTTCGTCAGATGATATAATCGGACAGTCAATGTCCCCGCTTCCTCGTCCGGAATTATGTCGGCTTCCGTTCTGTAAATTTCGCGTAGTAACGCCCGTGCATCGTCAGAACGAGCCAAGAAATCGCGCACAATACTGGCCATAGCCGTTTCAGCCCGGTCAGCAATCATCTTGATAGAGTCCACAAAATGCTTCCTCGTTGAGGCCAATTGAGAAAACCGATCGGATTCGGGTAGTTCACCCAGTAAGAGATGTTTTGGTGTTTTCTTGCGCTCTTCTTTCAATGCCGCAAGATCTTTTCCAAGCAATTCGATTTGCTCAATCAACTCCCCTTTTTTTATAGCTTGGGATATTTATCCCAAAAAGTTACCATAAAATAATCCGAAGCGCTACCGGCTAGTTTTCTCTCGACAAATCCTCCTATCCATTGATATTGTGATGGTTACACTTTATGAGATACCAAAAATCGCTTTCACGAGGTCAGGAGTTCTGAAGTTGCGAAAGTCGAGTTAACACTCCAACCTTCTCAGTAATTTCAAAATAATTTCCCAATTCGTGGATCAACGGACAACACGCTCACGATCATGAACGGGTTGTCCACTGCTCCGGAAGAAATTACCGCCGATACACAATATCTTTTCGGAGAAATTGAATACGGGGTTAATAATATGGGATAAATAAATGATAGAGCTGTGCTATCTCTCCGGCATGTAAATAAATAATAGGGAAGATGGATAGTGCATTCAAATCATTAGAAGATAATAAACTTGCCGGGGTGAATGCAAGCAGACCCGGTTTCTGTTTTCAAACTACCTGTACAATATCCGGGCTGGTCTGCCGGTTAAGATAAATAGAACCTGTAATGTCAGTTCCTGGATTCCTATTACTTGTCTACCTTCCGGAAAATCGGCGAACGTATAATTCCCCATTTATTAAGAAGGAACTTCACTGATGTAGCAAGAACTCCCAATCCGTAAACGATACTATCTGAGAATTTGATCGACGATGCTTCCTCAAAATATTTAGTGGGGCATGATATTTCACCGATCTGGAAACCAGAGTAGATCGCCTGGGCAAGAATCTGGTTATCGAAGATGAAATCATCAGAATTATCCTCAAACGGAATTGACGTCATAAATTGGCGGGAGTAGCTCCGATATCCGGTATGATATTCTGAGAGTTTATGGTGGAGCAGAATGTTCTGGATAAAGGTAAGAATACGGTTGGCAATATATTTGTAATGCGGCATTCCGCCCGCCAACGCCCCCACTCCCAGTATCCGGGAGCCAAGAACTAAGTCGTATTGCCCGCTTCCGACCAGAGAAATCATTGAAGGTATCAACTTTGGTGAATACTGGTAGTCGGGATGAAGCATCAGAATGATATCAGCACCCATTCGAAGAGCTTCCCTATAGCAGGTCTTCTGGTTGGCCCCATAGCCAAGGTTTGATGGATGCAGATATGTTTTTATCCCGAGTTCATGAGAAAGCGCCACAGTGGCATCGCTGCTGTGGTCATCGACCAGGAGAATTACGTCCACAAACTCCATCGGTATCTCCTCGAAAGTTTGTCGAAGAGTCAACTCGGCATTGTAAGCCGGAAGTACTACAATTATCTTTTTCCCATCGAACATGATCTAATCAAGGCATCTTTTCTACCCCATACTTACCCTTTTTTAGAAGTTATTTTGCAAGCGCGATTATTCAGCCGACAGCTTTTCCATGTAATATTAATAATTTACGCATGATGCAGGAACCGGTCAAGGATGGCGGTCGCTGCCGGAACATCTCCCAGTAGTTTTCGCCATTCCTCTACTGGTCTATTTGAAGTCATTATTATTAAACGGATTTCATAAATTCGCATCTTTATCTCAAATAAATATTCTCCGGACTTCCGAAGCAATTGCTTTAATCCCATATCGTCGATTATCAATAATATAAATATTTCTGTTTTTTATTAAGGTGCATATAATACATATACCTTGGACCGGTTTCTGTGGGGGGGATATTCCGCGGTAAATAGCAGCTTCCATCCCTCTGGCACTTTTAAAGGAATATCTTTTAATGCCGGGTCAAAGTCCTCCCATGAAATACGATATTCTCCAAAAGGTGTAAAAAATGAAGTGTCAAGGACTACTATTGCTTGATGAATAGAGTCGATAGGTGTCCCGCTTAGCTCGGAAAAGTCGAAAGTTGATGTAGCGGGAGCAAAAAGCCGCATATAAACTTTTCCACGCAAAGACCAGCGCCAATGGGTTACATAGATGTATTGACTGTGTTTTAATTTCCCAAGTACCGAAAATACATATCTGTAGGCCTCAAGGTCACTCCTGTAATTAACTCGTTTTTTGATGCATAAATAGAATCCAGTGGCTAACAAATAACAAGTAATTATTAGAAAAATAATGCCTTTTGTCAGACAAGAATATAGCTTAGAATATTTTTTCCATTGAATAATGTCTTCAATAGAAAAAGCAACTAATAACGCCGCCGGAATATTTAAAACGGATAAAAATCTGGCCACTTTAAAAATAGGCTCATAATTCGTAAGACTGGTTGAGCCAAATTCAAAGAGTACAAATAGCACAGCAAAAGAAAAAAAGGGCACTCTATAATATTCATGTTTTCTTATACGAAAAATTGAATAAAGAAAAGCAGGCCATACAAGGTAACCTAATATTCCAAAAATACTGCTTATAAATGATTTTGATATTGGAGAAAATATGGGCATCATAACTTGTGTATACTGCCATAGCCCACTCGTTCTTCTATGTGTGGTAAATGCCGCATATTTTCCCGCCATTTTGTATTTAAAAAGAAAGTCAGCTTCGAACAATAAATAGACAATCCAGGCAAAGACAATTAAAGCAAAAAAACTGGATGCAGGAATAAGAATAGCTTTATAATTTCGCTGTTTAGAGAAAATTGAAATGGCAATGAGGGGCAATATTATAATACCACAGGTAATCCTTGCCTCGAATGCACAGAATAAAAAGAATCCAGAAAATATATATAATAGTAGTTCTAAAATCCCTTTATGTTTATACTTCATCCCCATTACAAGGCAGAGTAACGAAAGGCCACTGTATAAGGGAATGAAGGTGTCAGGTAAGACTGCTGTTCCTAGTTTCGAAATCTCTTGGGGAATAAAAGCAATAATTAAAGCTGCAAAACTTCCAGCTCTTTGATTATACAGAATTTTACCAAGGAAAAATGCACAGAGTATGGCACCTAAAGAGAATAACAATGGTACACATAGGATAGCTCTTTCATTGGCACCAAATATCTTAATAACAAGAGCCAATGGAAAAACAACAGCTGTACGCCCATCATAATAATTTGACATCGACGATAAATAGGTTCCTAAACCAACTTCATTCAGTCTAAAAGCGCACTTAACGTAGGCAAAATCGTCAGCATAAGATAATCCAGGACCAAAATATATACGAAGCAATGCTCCAACAACCAGTATTAGCCCTAATACTATATATGTCTGTCTTTTTGAATAACTATCATTATTCATACGAGATATTATCAATTGGGGTGAATGAGATCCTGCTGAGTGTATCCTCCAAGTCATTTCATTTCTTTCACGACGTGCCGGGGAATGTTTGAAATTTGAATACCTGGATTAATGTTCGTCTTCTTAATCCCATATATTCTACAATAAATTATGAGGTGGGAGTGTTTCGCTTACATTGGCACAGAGGGTTTTTCTCCGAGGTAAAGGAGACGTATAAATATTTTCACTATTGCTTACACTCATGGTATTCTCCTTTTTCGAGGTCCGTCATGAGTCAACTCCGACCGCCCTATGGACTCCCTCCGTTGGCTCAAGCTTGGTATCTTACCATGTAGTGTAATTCAATGTCAATTTTGAGCTATAAAATCAGAAATGTTGGGATTCCATTAGTAACATGATTGTTCCCGACGGCAATCTTGTTATACTTGTAGTTGAGTCAGAATACAGAAGTAAGCCTCACTGGCATTAAGCATACCATTGAATGTATTACCAAGCATACTTTTTTGGAAAAACATTGGTTATAATTAAGGCTGAAAATGACTGAGTTGAAAAACAGATGAATGGTATATTTCATTCTTAATTTTGTGGTAACGTTCAAAAGTTGTGGCATTTCGCAAATGTCCCAATCACAACCTATTTATTTCGATATAGCCCATCGTGGTTATTTGCTTCACTAATTATTTATATTGATAAATAGTTCTGTATGATCTAATTGCCTATAAATAAATATGTTATTACATTATTGAAAAATTATTACTCAAGTGTTTTATCCAATATATGTATATCTAATAATGCTTATCGGCATCCAACACCCATAACACCCCGATAAGCTTGAAAAACGAAATGCCACAACTTTTGAACGTTACCAATTTTGTATACCATGGAATCTGTCTGTCGAAAAGATAATCCAACAAAAAACCAAACAGAACAATTTTATTATATGTCAAAATCATCGTCCTGTTTTTCCGGGAACGTTTTAAAACTATTTCTCGGCAGTTTATTTGCCCAAGCTCTTGGTGTGTTGATCACGCCGATAGTCACACGACTTTTTGCGCCTGAAGCATTTGGCGTTGCAGCAATATTTGTATCCATTACAGGAATTGTTGGGGTGGTGGCTTGCCTGCGATATGAGCTTTCGATCATGCTTCCCAAAACTGATGAAGAGGCGGCTAATCTCCTCGCCGTAAGTCTCTTTTTTATTTTAATCACCACAGGTATAATCGCTCTGATCATTTTTTTGGCCGGAGATGGGATTGCAAACCTTCTTCATTCTCCGGAGATAAAGAAATATCTCTGGCTGATCCCTGTATCCATTTTTGGCAGCAGCACATTTCTAGCCCTAACTTATTGGGCCTCCCGAACCAATTACTTTGGCTACCTTTCCTTCGCAAGAGTTATCTCGTCAATTGTTACTCAGACAACAAAATTAGGGATGGGGCTTTCCGGGTTTGTTTGCGGTGGTACGCTGATTGTTGCAACCATTTTAGGGCAGATCATTTCCACTATTATTCTCGGGGGGCAGATATGGAGGACAAATCACAACTTGTTCAAAGCAAGTATACATTGGAAAAAGATGTTTGCGGGGCTAAAACGGCACAAAAATTTTCCCATTTATAGCACCTCATCGGCGCTTCTGAATACAGCATCTCAGCTAATACCCGTTATATTATTGGCATTATATTTTTCACCAAAAATTGTTGGATTTTTTGCTTTAGGGAAAATGGTTCTGGGGATGCCAATAAATCTGATAGGCAGGTCTATCGGGCAAGTTTTTTTTCAAAAGGCATCAGAGGCGCATAATCATACCGGAAACCTATCGGTAGTAGTAGAGGAGACTATTAAACGTTTAGTAGCACTTGGAATTTTTCCTTTACTCTTGATTGTACTTATAGGTAAAGATATTTTTACGATAGTCTTTGGAACTCAATGGGCTGAGGCAGGGATATATATGCAGATTATGGGGCTATGGGTTTTTTTTCAATTTATATCTTCTCCTATAAGCACTATGTTCTGTATTTTCGAGAAACAGAATCAATCATTATTCTTTAATGGAGCACTATTCCTCGCCAGAACAGTCTCCATTATTATAGGCGGCATGACCGGCAATATAATGTTTACTCTATTTTTGTTCGCCGGCACTGGAATTGTTTGCTATGGTTTTTTATTTTTCTGGACTATCACGATGGCCGGAATACCTGTTACGCGAGGTTTAAGTTGTATTTTTCAATACAGCCTATATAGCAGTCCATTACTTATTATCATAGCCATAACTAAATGGTTATTAGGTGTACAAGAAATGGGCGTGTTCATATTTGGTTTATGCTGTGTATTTGTGTATTATATTTTTGTAATCAGCCAAGATGCGGAATTAAGAAAAATGGCAGAACTATTTTATCGACGAGTTATTGGTTTTGCTAAGTAAAAATCATGGTTATCGAATACCACCTCCAACCAGAGGATCAAGCGGGTACCCCGATAAACAAAATGGTTCCCATTTAACCAGTATTAATATTCTATACTGATTGTTTCAACTTCAGGAGATGTGATATGAACACTAATGTTAAAGAGATTTTATGTTGTCCTACATGTCAAAAAAAACTTAAGTTTTTCGGGGAAAATAAGTTTATTTGTCCCAGTTGTAAAAAAGAGGCCTTGCAAGAGGGAAGGCTAATAGATTTCAGCCAGATGACATATACACTGCCTCTTGATTTAGCAAAACATATTCAAATCCTCGCCGAAAACGCCGGCCGGATAATGAAAGATATTACACCAGGCTGGCGAATTAAATCTGTTTTAGAAAGAGTTATGAAGATGGCACAGGGATCCATTTGCTTGGAAATCGGTGGAGCCGATGGCCCTATGACACCAACGTTAGAAAACCTATTCGATTCTGTTTTAACTATCGATTACTCGAAGACATTTCTGCGGAGAATAGAGGCAAAGACAAAAAAAACAATATGTCTGTTTGGAGACGCGCATTTTCTGCCTTTGGAAGATCAGAGTATTGATATGGTTGTCTGCTCCGAGGTGCTTGAACACTCAACAATTCCAACTCAATTGATGACAGAGATACAACGGGTGTTGAAAAAAAATGGAGTGGCTATTGTAAGTGTCCCGAATGAATCCACATTATGTATTCATAGAAAAAGGCGGCCAAATCTTTTGCCGCCAAGTGACTCTCATATTAACTTTTTTACTCCCGAAACTTTGACGAGATTAGCATATAGAACAGGTTTGAATCTGGTGGATATTCAAACGATTTTTCGTCCGAATTCTTCCTTCATGATGAGAATGAGAAATATGGCTAATTTCATACGCAGGGGCTACCATAATTCTTATATTCTCTGTACTTTTAAGCCAATGGCAAATCCTTTGATATATTGGAAGTCATTATATGAAAAAATCAAGAGCTAGAAAAATATCAAGAGCGCGTTGCAGGGGGAGGCTTGGCTTATAGTAATAGCAACTTACAATGAAACAAAATAATATAATAATACTTATAGTTCTTGATACAGTGCGGCCTGATTATTTGTCCTGCTATAATTCTCAAAGAGGACCAACTCCCAATATAGATAAATTAGCTAATGATTCAATGTGTTACAGAAATGCCTACTCCTGTTCACCTTGGACGCTACCATCACATGCTTCTCTCTTCACTGGAACCTATGTTTCAACTCATAAAACTGATTCATCTTCAAAATTTCTAAACAATACGCTGCCGACTATTGCTTCTGTGTTGTCGGAGGAAGGCTATCAAACATCTGGCATATCTAACAATATGTGGATAAGCCGTAAAGCTGGTTTTAATAGAGGATTTAACAATTTTTGGCACGCTTGGGAAATATTGCAACAAGATAGATATAGGGGATATATTGGTGCTGCTTTAAGAAAGTTATACCTGAGAATGATTTATAAGAAACTCACCTTTGGGACTGAGAGAATCATTAGAAAAGCAAAAACAGAACTTGTTCGACTTCATGAATCAAAGCCATTTATGATGTTCATTAATTTTATGGAAGCTCATCTACCTTATTGTCCGCCAGATAAAATACTTCGGCAAATTTTACCAACACAGATAAGCCTTAGAGAGATCAAGGATGTTAATCTGGATGCATTTAAATATATGACTGGTCGTATACCGATGGGAGAAGAAGACTTTGAAAAATTAAAAGTGCTTTATCAGGCCGAGGTCAACTATCTGGATTTGTGCCTTGGTAGGTTTTTTAACTTTATGAAAAAGTTAAAAATATATGATAAAAGTATGATTATTGTATTAAGTGATCATGGGGGAAACTTGGGGGAACATAAGCTTTTGGATCATCAGTTTTGTCTTTATGAGACACTTTTAAAAATACCTTTGCTCATTAAATATCCCTATCAAGAAATTCGGGGAGAAAGCTTTATGCGAGTTCAAAATATTGATATATTTCCTACTATTGTAGATGAACTAAACTTGAATGGCAGGATTTGTTCCGAGTATCTCCAGGGAATATCACTTAAAGATAAAAAATCATTGGGAGACAGAAAGTACTTATATGCTGAATACCATGAAATAAATCCTAGCAGGGAAACTCTTCTTTCTATTAATCCCAAGTTTAACGTAGAATCTATTGAAGAGAGCCTAATTACAATTATAGCTGATAAATGGAAATATATTAAACATGAAAAAAATAGAGATGAGTTGTTTTTTATCCCGAATGATCCCTTAGAATCGAATAATTTAGCTGATATAGATTCCGAGAAACTCTGGAAAAAAGAAATTTCTAAGATGCCAAAGTTTGATATCTGCTATAGTGGTAAAAATTATGATTTTGATTCAGATACGCTAAAAAGCCTAGCGGCATTAGGATATATATAGAACCTGCGGAGAAAATGGTTGATAAATACCTTGATATATTGGGAATTCTTCTATGAAACCATCAAGAATTAGAAAATTATTGCGCCATTGGTATCAAACAGCATATATTACAAGAAAGCTGTGGAGAAGAGAGAAGGGGAAGTATACCATCCATTATCCCTATGATTATTGCACTTATTCTCCATGGTTCGAACCCTGGTTTAATGACATTTATGAAACCATCAAGGATTATACTTTGGTATCAGAGGATCGTTGTTACATTATTAATCAATTCTGCGATTACTGTATTAAATTACCGGGAAATTTCGGGGAATGCGGGGTTTTTAAGGGGGGTACGGCTTTGCTTATAGCAATGGCTATGGACCAAGCCGGGATAGCGGGGGCAGATAAAAATCTGCATCTTTTTGATACATTTAAGGGGATGCCTTATTTTGCAAAGAAAAGCAGAGACCAGCATAATCCGGGTGATTTTGGGGATACTTCCCTCGATGACGTAAAGAAACTATTATACCGATTTTCCATGATTAAATTTTATCCCGGTATAATTCCTGACACTTTTAAAGATGTAGCTAATAAACAATTTAGTTTTGTTCATATTGATGTAGATATATTTCCGACGATGCTGGAATGCTCAAAATTTTTCTATAATCATTTAGTTCGAGGCGGAATATTATTATTTGATGATTATGGATTCCCGAATTATAAACACGCGGCTAAAGCTGCCATAGATGAATTTTTCAAAGATAAGCCAGAAAATCCGATAATACTGCATACTGGCCAAAGTTTTATCATTAAGCTGTAGGAACTTTTAACAATAAAAACAACTACCCCTAACGGCGGTAGCTTTGAGGTCAGGCTGTAAGCCACCTAGTTTTTAACATCAATTCTAAATTCACCATCTGGAGGGATTTTTCCCCATTCCCCATAGGGTACATTAAAATAACATTTTCCCAAGCTGCTCAAATGAAAACTGGTAAAATTTTACTTACCGACGGTGATTTTAAACACACCTTAGGGGCGCTTCGTTCTCTGGAAAAAGCAGATTATCAAGTGGATGCCATCGGTAGTTCGAGATGCTTATGTGCTTGGTCAAAGTATTTGTCGCGTATTTCTTATCCTCAAACTTCTTTCTGTGAGGATTATTTTGATGCATTTTTGGTTTTTTTAAGAGAAGAAAAGTATGATGTTGTTTTACCGATTGGTGCCAGATCAGTTAAATTGATCGCGCATCATAAAAATGAAATTGAAAGATTTTGCAAAGTTCCACTTGCGGATTATGGAGAAATTTCTACCTGCTTGGAAAAGAAAAATACTTTTTCTCTGGCCCACGATATCGGGCTTAATGTCCCGGAGGCATGGGACTTTTCATCATTAAAAGAACTGGAGGATAATTTAAACAAAATCATCTTTCCTGTTGTTATTAAAGCTAACAACGAAATTTCTCCGCTCAAACCTATCTATGCCTCCAATATAGATGAGTTGTGGGATGCTATGGAGATCTGGGGTAGAAATATTCCATTTGCCAAAGAAACTTTCCCAATAATTCAGCGATATATTGAAGGCAGTGGTTGTGGTTTTTTTGCGCTATATCAAAACGGCATATGTAAGCGGATATTCATGCATAAAAGGATCCGTCAAACACCTCCATCTGGAGGGGCAAGCTGTTGCGCAGTTAGTGTTTACGAGGAAGACCTCAAACAAGCCGGTATGAATATTCTGAATGCGCTTAAATGGCATGGAGTTGCTATGGTTGAATTCAAAAGAGAAACATGTACAGGTGATCTATATTTAATGGAGGTAAATCCTAAATTCTGGGGTTCTCTCGATCTGGCTCTGGCTTCGGGTGTTAATTTTCCGGTTCTGACTGTGCAGATGGCAATGGGTGAAGAAATACAGTATTCAGAAAAATACCAGGTTGGTCTCAGGTTTAACTGGCCGTTGGACGGGGAAATCGCTCACCTGAAGGACAATCTCGGAGCAATCTGGGCTATTCTGGAAGATTGTATTAACCCAGATACGAAATCAAATATCTGGCTAAATGATCCATTGCCTTCTCTCTCCTCTCTGTATAGGGAAATGCGCGGAATAGCTGTGGGGGTAATACGATACTGCATACCTGCCTTAAGGAAAAGGAATGGATAAATGTTCTGTACTCGAGTATTGTTCCATGTACATTCCAATGCTTCGTTTGATGGTATTATGCCGGTCAAACTAATTTTGAAATACTGCCAACGAAATCAGATTGAGGTATTGATAATCAGTGATCATGAAAATATGCACAATATTGCCAGGGCAAAAACAATTGGAGATGAAATAGGGGTCACTGTTATTCCAGCCATAGAATACACCACCAATGCCGGAGATATCATTGCTTTATTTGCTCAAGAAGTGTGCAGTTCTAAAAATTGTGTAAGTGTCTTAAAATCAATTCGAAATGCAAAGGGATTGTCGGTTTTACCCCACCCAATGAAAGCTCACAATTTAGAAGAGATTCCTTTCGAACTGATTGATCTGGTAGAAACTTATAATGCGAGATGTACTTCCGTGCAAAATATGAACGCGGAAAAGCTCTGTCAAAAATACAATAAACCTAAGATCGTTGGGACAGACGCACACTTACCCTGGGAATTGGGATTAGCTTTAAATATATTTTTGACGCCAGACCCCTTCAGTTCTGATAATAATTGGTTGAAAAGAATGTTCTGCCGGACTGAGAGGCATTTTGAATGTAATGGACTAAGTCCACTCTTTAATATTCATTTTTCTCAACTTATTAAAGGCGTTAAACAAAAAAATTATAAAGTAATTTATAATACTATCCAGGGCAGCGTGGCTACTCTCCTACGAGGCCAGGTTTTACCACGATAAAATGCCCATCGATCACCAAAAACTCATTCAAGGCCGCTATGAGGCGGAACTTCTACCTTACGATTTAATCCGGGAGGAACGTGTCCCGGATTATGCCTTCAACGTGCTAAATCCATCTGGCCTTCTATATCGACCTATTGTGGACGAGGAGTTTCTGGGAAATGGCGGCCAAAAACCTATCTGGCCGAACGGTAAACAATTTGCTGTTTGTCTTACCCACGATGCGGATCATATATCCCTTTATTATTTCAAGCAGTCTTCAAGAATAATTAAGAGCCAATTATTAAATTGCGACAGCACGCTTCAAGTGGTTAAAGCGTATCTCAGCGGAGGCATAAACCTGGTACGGGCGGGAATGCGCGGCAAGCGGAAAGATCCCCTCCACTGCTATGAACAATGGTTGGAAGCGGAAAAGCGGTACGGGGCTCATTCCACCTTTTTCTTCTGGCCGGGCCGGAGCGCCGTCACAAAACGCCATCACTTTGATTGTGAATATGAACTTTATGATCCGGTAATATTTGATAATCAACGCTGCACCGTGGCTGAAATGATTCAGGAGATAGATCGGTGTGGTTGGGAGATTGGACTTCATCCTTCCTGGTATACATTTGATGATATCGATGAATTAAGAAGAGAGAAGGATGTCCTGGAAAAGATTGTAGGTCATGAGATTGTAAGTATCCGTCACCATATGCTCCATTATGACATACACCAGACACCCTCGGTTCAGGCCAGGGCCGGATTCAAGTATGATTCAACTCTTGGTTTTAATGACAATATCGGATTCCGATTCGGCACATGCTATCCATGGCACATCTATGATTTGGAATCTGATGAGGAATTACCTATAATGGAAATCCCTCTTATAATCCAGGACGGTGCCATGCTGAAATCCGACAAAGGAATGCGTCTGGATGAAGATACCGCCTTTAAATACATTGAACAGATTGCCGAAACAGTAAAAACGGTTGGAGGAGTTCTGACGCTTCTATGGCATCCAAGTTGCATAATAAAACCGGACTGGTGGAATCTCTATCTGCGCACGTTAGAATATCTAAAGAGCAATAATGCATGGTTTGGAACAGTGAGGGCAGTGGGGGAATATTGGGTCAGAGTTATGAAATAAATCTTGATCAGGGAATTGTTAAGCTTTCTTTCCCTTTTTCGGGAAGTAGGTCCACAACTAATAACAGTGCCTGAGCCATTTACATCCATCGCTTGGTTCTAAGCCACCACTTCTTTATATAATTCATACGTACTCTCAGCTATTAGTTCCCAATTGTAATCCCTGTTTAGCAGATCTTTCTGAGTTATTTTCTCCTCTTCGGAAATTCCTTTAGCAAACAATATGGCTATCTGCTCGGATAATATTTCTATATTTCCTACCGGAAAGTACCGATCCGCCGGCAAAGGAATTTCCTTATTGGGCGCAATATCGCTGACCAGGACAGGGAGCCCATAACTGAGAGCCTCAAGTAGAGCGATGGGAAGACCCTCGGAATGAGAAGGCAGCACAAAAAGACCGGCGTTGGAGAATAATTCCTTTATCGGCCTCCCGGTCATAAATCCTGTCAGAACAATCCGTTTATCTCTTTCAGCAACCTTACCAAGAGCCCGGGAATATTCATTGTCATGGTCGGCGGCGCCAGCCAGAACCAGCTTGAAAACCGGGTTATCAAGTTCCTGGTAGGCGGCAATAAGATCAAGCAAACCTTTTACCGGCTCGAAGCGGCTAGCTGTGAAAACATAATTTCCGGCTTTGAGATTGAAGCGCTCAATTGTTTCTCCCGGGGGGAGGAGTTCCGCCGGACTGACGCCATTTGTGATCAATGCCAGTTTCTCCGGTCTATATTTATTTTCCAGGTACTCAGCTGTAACATTAGATATAGCAATTGTCCGGTTGGAGAACTTGATCCCCAGCGTCTCTCCCAGTTCCAGCATCATCCGGGCAAACTTACTCCATTTTGAATGGTGATAGTTAACGCAATGATAGGTGAGTATCGTCTTTAACCCGGATATTCTGGCCAAGGGAAGAAACAAAGCTGCCCCCATCCCATGGTAGTGTACGATATCCGGTCGCCGAATAATACTAACAATGGTTGCCAGAAAGGAGTGGAACGCGGTCTCAATATTTTTCCGGTGGGGGGCCCACAGATACCTGAATTTCACGTTTTCCCAGGATGAAGGCCTATCGGATGTGGGGAGATATGTGCTCCGGGAGAAGACCATAACCCCACACCCCCGTCGGGCCAAGCGGGGATATAATTCCTCGCAATGTTTTTCCGCCCCACCCTGGATATTAGGGAACCCCCTGATGCCAATTACGTCAACTTTCATCTATCAAGTCCACCGGCATATTAAAAGCAAGCTGTAGCTTATTCTTCAATATCCACCAGATAGGTTCCCAGGGACGCCGGACCATATCATGACGTTCGGTCACTATAAAGCAACAGTCCTTCTGGCAATCTCTAACTTTTTTCATCACTTCACGGGCCATGGTAGAAGCCATAATATCCTCGAAGTTATCTTCCTTGATGTTACCCATGATCCACTCTTCATCGGATCCATTACAGGGAGAAACATTACCCCACGGATCCACGAAAAAGAAATCGACACCTGCACCGCAGGGAGGACGATAATTGATAACACAACCATCCAGTCTCTTAATAATACTCTTATTGAAGTAGGCCCTGCCATAGTCTTTTAACTTGTTCTTAAACCCCAGCCGCTTCGATTGAAGTAAAGCCTTCGTAAACTCTATCTCTTTTCTAACAGCTGTTTCTCTGTCATCAATGAAATTGTCAGTCTTATGGAAATACCAAGAATTGTGCATAACCGAATTTCCCAGCTCCACATCAAGGGCACAGCACAGATCATAAAGTTCAATCAAGTCATAAGCGTTTCTATCTCTTATGACAATAGAAAATCCAATGTTTTTACATGGCGTCTTTTTCAACCGGAGAATTGTTCTCAGTGCGTGATCAAAACCATCCTTCGTCCCCCTAAGCCAGTCGTTCAGAGCAGGCAACCCCTCCAGACTTACCCTGATTAATATATCAGGATATAGTTCCGCAAGCCGAACAATCCGGTCCGTATAATATCCATTGGTACTCAGTTCCAGAAGGCTGGCTTTAGGATGCAATATCTTGAATATATCTTCAATATCGTCCCGTAGCATCGGCTCACCACCGGTAATATTAATACGCAGTCCATCCGGCAATTTTTCATAATACTTCGGATCCAACTCTTCTTGAGGCATCGTTGGATATTTCCATATTTCACACATCTGGCATTTCGCATTACATCTATATGTTGTGATCAGACTTCCTTGAACTATATTTTTCATAACTTATACTTAATACACCTGTATAATCTCTTTGTAAGTATATCCGGTCTTTTACTTATTATCTATAGCGCTTTGATATATCTTCATTAGTTTTTGATAATGGTCTTCTGAATTTAAATTATCCTCAACAAACTTTCTTGCTCTCTTGCCCATTTTAATTGTTAAAATAGGATCTCCCAATAATAACTCGATTTTAGAACGCAAATCAGCAGCGTCTCCTGCATTATAAGTAAAACCGGTCTCACCATCATGGATAAGTTCAGGTATTCCACCAATTCGGGATCCGATTACGGGCTTACCTAATGCAAAAGACTCCATTACGGTCCGTGGGTTATTTTCATAGCACTCGGAGGGGAGAACCACGGCAATGGAATTTTGAATTTCAGATTTTAGTTCAAAACCGGTTTTATAACCGAGAAAATGAATGTTATCTAATCTTTCTTTTTTAACTTTTGACATCAAATTACTTTTCAAAGGGCCCGCACCGATGACAACTAAATCACATTCTAATCCCTTCATCGCTTCTATCAACGTACATATTCCCTTCTCTCGGGATAAGCGGCCAAAGTAAACGATACGATTTCCCCGAGGCTCAAATTGGGGGATAAATTCATTAATCTCGATAAAATTCGGAAGACAAACCACTTTTGCTTTTAACCCCATCTCTCTGACTTTATTTTTCAAAAATTCGCTGGGAGAGATGAATGTATCTATCTTATCATATATGTGAATCCAACGATGAAAATACATCTCCAGAGTATTTAAAAAACTCTTTAAATAGGAATCCTTTACACATTTATTTAGAAAGCACTGGTAAAATTTTGCGTTCTTACATTTTTCACATTGTCTACCGTCCGGAGTTAGCATAGCGTAGGAAGGACAGACTAACTTGTAGTCACGCATAGTCATAACCACCGGTATCCTGTGTTCAGCAAACACATCTAAAATAGATGGAGAAATTTGATGAGCAAAATTATTTAAATGAACAATATCAGGCTTATCAATCTTAAGTAATTTCCGGATTTTTCTTTTTGCCTCTATTGAATATAATATGTTACATGCGAGGGTTAGTTGTCTCAGTGGTCCCCCCGGTTGATTAAAATCTAAATAGGGCAAAAAAAGATGCCGGTAAGGATAATTCGGGTTTCTAGGATGCTCCATACCCCAGAATGATACATGATGACCATGATTATTGAGGAGTTTACCGGTAGTAATAGTACTGATGGCATCTCCTCCTTTCATGTATAAAAATTTATTAATCAGTAAAATTTTCATCTTTTATACCCAAACACATCCCAAACAAAACACTATAAGTTATTAAGAATGAACCAATATTCAAACCACTTCCATACAGGTATACCATCAAAACAATGGGTATCGCGGAATACCCTAATAAAATGTTGCTTTTGAATTGATCTTCAGAAAGGATAGAAGCTTTTTTCGCTTTTCGCCAGAGCAAAACCAACAATAACACAAAGGCCAATAAGCCAAGAAGACCAATCTCCCCGATTAATTGAGCCCAAAATTGATCAAGACTATGAAATTTAGCCAGACCATACTCATACCATCTTTCGGAGAAATCATATTTCTGATAGACCGGACTATTAAATACAACTGATATTTCACCTCCAAACATCCCGGGCCCAACACCCAAAATCGGGTGATCTTTACATATTTCCAGTGCTTTAGCCAAGCAATATCCCCGATAATTATTCTCGGGATCCATATAATCTCTTCGGGATATTTTATAGAATGTCGGGAAAGCTACTCCCAGTATGCATATTAGAATAACAAAATATATTATTAACTTCTTCTTCTCTATGTGAAATAGCAGATAAATATATGAAAGGAAATAAGCTACCCAGACCATCCGCGAACATGAAATAAGAACTCCGATACTGAATACTATATTTTGCCAGCGAAATTTTTTTTCCAAGCTATAATCCAGGATGAAAAATAACAAGGAATACAGACCAAACTCATTAGTATGACCCATAAGAGATGCTACCCGTAAAATCCCGAATCTTACTTCTCCCTTAAGAGGAACACCAAATAAATATAATATTTCTTGAAATATTCCTACAAAGCATAATAACAAAGCTATCTGATGTAATAGATTATATAAGCGCCGATATCTCCTTTTATTAATTCGAAACAATCCAAAGATTGGAATGAACATAAAATTCTTAATATAGGAAAAGATACCCTGCGTGGTTATTACAAAATTATTATTATTAAGCAGGCCTGAAATTATTCCTATAGAAGCTATAATAAACAATACCACGATTATTTGAGCTATATCCTTTTTAAGGTGACCTGTATATATCAAAATAATATAAAATGCTAAAAATGCGACTATACAGAACACCTCATCTCCCCAGAGAAAGATGTGAGGCAAGTCAAAACTCTTATATATTCTAAATTGAAATGGGAGAAATAGCAGAAATACGGCAACTATCCCCCAGGAGAGATAGCCAATAACGGCATTGATGAATAATCTATTGGAAGCCCCATTATTATATTCAGATAGATTTAAAACTATCTTCATAGCAACCTGATTATTTGCATAACTCGCCGCGCAATCCGCTCCCAACTGTAATTATCCTCAGCTAATTTCCTGGCATTATTGCCCATTTTTTTTCTCATTTCATCATCAAAAAGTAAGTTGCATATTGCTCTTCTCAGTTCATCAGGATTATCAGGCTCTATTACAACACCGCAATTACCTGTAACCACACACTCTTTTAATCCCGGGATATCGCTAACCACAACTGGCTTACCACAGGCTAAATATTCATATAATTTAATTGGCGATAGACCCGTTTTAACATTCCTTTCACTAGTAAATGGAGCAACACAAATGTCAAAGTTGTTTATATACGAGGGTATATCATCATGAAGAACACTTCCTGTAAATATAACATTCTCTTCAACTCCCAGCCTTCTGGATAATTGAGAAAGATTTCTATATTCCGGGCCATCTCCAACTATTATGAATTTCACATTCTGATATTCATCAATTATAAGAGGAATACTTTTAATCAGATTATTTAATCCTTGCCATTTTAAAAATACTCCAACAAAACCCACTAATAAATATTTTTTAGGTATTCCATATTTTTGAAAAATAATATCCGATGAAACTGGCCTGAACATCTTCGTATCAACGCCATTGGAAACAACATGTATTTTTTTTTCTTCAACCTTAAAACAATCGATTAAATCTCTTTTTATGCCTTCCGTAACACATATTATTTTATCAGTATATTTATAATTAAATCTTTGCAATAGCATTGAGATGGCAATCTCCAATTTAGAATTGTTGTTCATTGCCATCTCTTCCCTAATAATGCCATTCAATTCAATCACATGATTAATTTTGAATATTCTCGCGAATAATATGGGGATAATAGGCAGGATGTACAACCGATCATAAATTAAATCTATCTTCCTATTGTTTTTAAAAAAATATGCGCATAGATAGAATAGCAGAAGAAACTGAAACATTATTATTCTAATAACGGATATATCTATTACCGGGATAAAAATTGCATTTAATCTATTTTTATGTGATTTTAGTTTTGAAAATCCTGGTATAAATAATGTTACTGCATGACCCGATTTCTCCCACCATCTGATTAGTTCCAGAATATGACTTTTAGGTCCCGGTTTCTCCAAATCCATAAATGCGGTATAAAATATATTCATAATATTTCTAGAGCTAGACGATCTTACCGGTCTTTTCGTGTTAGAGCCCCATGGAGGGATACGAAGGAGATCATAAGAATAAAACCTATAATAGCCCCACTTATCATAATCAGTATCTTGATCGGCTTTATAGGAGATTCTGGTATTTTTATCGGCTTGATTACCCTGGTCATCTTCGAAAGGGTAATTCGTCTTTCTATATTTACTATTAAATCCTGGTAAGCAATAATCGTTGCTTGATTTTTCTCTATCGCGACTTGCAGATTAACCTGAACCTGATTTAAATCGGAGATAAATCTACCTTCATTCAAAGAAGATGATTGAAAATATAGTAATTCCACCGGTGTAATTGGTGAAGCTTGTAACTTCCTCAGATCCTTTTTGTACTCATCTATGCTCTGCTTCCCATCACTCAGGCTATTTTGAATTTCTTTCAGGTGTTGGATCTGGGCGTCGATTGTTTTTTCCGTGGTCTTAATTTTTTCTCGCAAATTTACGATTAAAACATTCAACGCTTTCTGGTTCGATTCATATTTCCGACTGTGCTGATCAACAATTATTTCGATTAAACTGTTAAGAATTTTAAACGCATACTGAGGATCCCGGGCTTCACAATGAATTTCTATTAACGGGAGAGAACCTTTTTCAAAGGTCTCCGATTTCATATAAGCATTAAATTTTTCTTCAAACTGTAAATCATCTCGCAATTTATTATCAAGCTTCTCCAGCAATGCTCCACTATTAATTATTTCTTCCATAACCTTCGGTTTCTCCAATAATTCCTCATCTTCTTTAACCGAATTGGGTGGCATATAAATCTTGCCGATCTCCAACATAGTCGAAGATTCATAGGTTGGAGGCAATAAATAGCTTATAACGCCCGCAATTATTATACAAATGAGCGTGCCTATTATAATCATCCACTTCCGCTGGTAAAAAGCTTGCGCTATATCTTTTAAATAAATTTCATCCTCGCTCATTATCTCTCTCTCCTTAATTCATATTTATTTTCACTTTCGTTGATACAATGGATTAATCCACATCACCATCCGATGGTATTAAGATTATATCCGAGATATATAAAGCTCCTTGAGGCGCATCATATTTTACGCGTATTGATTCGATTGTCACTGGCCGATTGAAATGAAAAATAGCGTAATATTCATGAGCTTTTCTTTTGTCACCTTGACGAATCGGCCAACTACGAAATATTGGCGCCTTCTTGTGTTTAATCCGGAAAGGTGAAATTACTTCCCACCAGCATAATGCTGTTTCTTCTCCGGCCCTGATCGGAAAAAGCACCTCGCCGGTTTCCCTGGTTTTAACTATGATTTGAGCTATTACTCTTCCCTGATAAGTCGTAGGGTCGATTCGTCCAAATGAAATTAAACCCAGAGTTTTTATTTTATCAGGATTTTCGATCTTAAGATTGAGGTCAAGACCGGTGCTTAAGAAAGCCTTCTTCCCCACCGCACTTGCTTTGTCTCCAAAATGTTCTCTCACCAACTTTTCTCGCGTTTGCGATTGGCTCCAAGCCGGTGTCACATACATATCACTTTGCCGGAATTTGTTAATATTTGAAATCTTTTTTATGTTGCATTCGGTTCCCGAAATCATAAAATCAATGCTTTCTATGATGTAATGCCCGGGGACTGAAAATACCGGTTTCCCCAAATTTAACTTCTGTTTAATCACTTCCTCATTTGTTTTAATAAAACATTTTGCTCCGGTTCTGCTTACTTTATAGGGGATATTTTCGGAAAAAAAGCTAACTACCGGTTTAATCTCGACGGAACGAGGGCGCCAATTCTGAAAATAGATATCTAAAGATAATTCATCTTCAATGGAGACTTCTCGCCGGAGTTTATTATAGCCTAAGAATATCAGTTGATTACCAAATCTTACGGAACAGGGAATCTCTGGAGTTAATTCCTCGCATTTCAAGTTAGCGTATTGCGCTTTTTTCTTTTCTCCTCTTTCTCCATAAATTCGTTTTAATGCACTCCAGGCTGCTAAATGATTTGGCAGAGATATTGTGACTTCACTATAAAGGCGTAATGCTTCGCGAACCTTGCCAGATTCTTCGTTCGCACGTCCAATCTGGTAAAGTGCATCGACCAGGGATTCATCTAATTTATAAGATTTCTCTAAGAACGCAATAGCTGTAGCCAATTCCCCGGTTTCGAGTAAGGCTCTCCCGTACCAATAATTTGCTGCTGACGATTCCGGACATACTTCCAGAAGTTCCTCCGCCGTCTTCGCTGTCCCCGGCCATTTCCCAAGTATCGCCAGATAAGATATTATATTCAGGGACTTCTCCTCATTGGGGAGGACCATAGGAAGGGCCGCCTGGAACAGTAGGCAGGCATCTTCATCAAGACCAAGCTCGGCGTACACCTGGCCCAGTTGAAAAAGATCATCATGAGGAATACCCAGAAGTTCTTCCATCCGGCCAGGCCGGTACCAGGCCACCCGGGCTGCCGTGCGACGAGAGGCCCGCGCGTCTCCAGCACTCTCCTGCCAATCCGCTAGAGTAACGTAATACATATATGTAAAGAAGTTATAGATCCGGCCGGGAATATTGTATCCCCCTTCATCGAACAGCGGGGGAGTATAAAAGAGATAACCGATTAAGAGGATGACAATGACTATGCCGATAAGGACTATTGCGACATAAAACTTTTTCTTTGCCTTCACCATGCTTCCACGTAAACCGGGCTCTGAATAATCAGAAGCCTAACCTGTCCGTTATTCCTCCCATCATTGTCTCCGGCACCCCCATCGGTGACAAATTGTACCGACCCATCTATCGCGACCACCCGGATTCTCTCATACGGAAAAGTCATCTGTCCGGAAGTATCCTCTTGCGCCCAGACCACCTGTTTGATCTTCCCGGACATGGATGAGATAAACTCGTATCCTTCCAGGTTCGCGGCGCCGGTTTCAACTACGGCGCTGTATCTGTACTCACCGAGCTCGGAGGTCATGGTCTGATAAGAAATATACGCCGGCTTGGCGGAAAGGTCTTCTCCCCTCAGCAGACCACCTTCAAATGTCTGGCCTTCCTTGGTAGAGAGTGGGAACCAGAGAACGGTTTCCAGGCCAACGGAAAAACCTCGGGAAAATACCATTGGGACATACCGGGCCTGCAGATCAAGATAGTAGGGATCCTCATAACCCCAGATGCCTACCTCGCTGCAGATCATAGGCTTGGTGACGCCGTAATAAGCAAGTACGTTTTTCAGATGAGTGGTCTTGCCGATGATATTACCCCAGGTCTCATGGGCAAAGTAATAATAATGAAAGTTCATAATATCAAAGTAATCCGCGCCCCCGTTCTTGATAACATCCTCAACAAACCACTGATAAAAATTACCGGACCCATCCGGCTGGACAAAAGCATCATACGCAAGCCCTCCCATCACTACCTGGGAAGCCGGATCGGCCGCTTTGATTGCCGGATAAACCTCCTTCAGCATCAGGGCATATTCTCTCCCATAATACCCCCAGGTATTTATCGTCGCCCCATATAGCGGCTTAGTCCCATCCGGCTCATTGAAGAGTTCCCAATATTTAATATTATATGGCGGACGGCTGTAACGGTTAACCACCGCGCCGACAAATTCAGCGAAATCAGCGCGGGAGTCATCATTGAATGGCCCTGAGCGAGTCTGCCCGGCCCACGATGGGATATCGGCAATAATAATAATTGTGCTTAGTCCCCTCTCTCCGTAGTCAGCCATTAGCTGATCATATTTCTCCCAGTGATAATTATCCGCTGTAGTATTGGTCGGCTCCATTCGGGCCCAACTAAGATAACCATATCGGGTAGTATCTGCTCCCGCCTGAATAAACTTATCAAAATGAGGTTCATCGCAGTTTTGAGACCTTATCTCAATCCCAAAAATTGGAAGTTCGGGTATCGACCAGCAGCGCGGCGATGCTATCGGGCAATCCACCGGTCTGCCGTAATATATCCGGGAGATACCTTTGCTCGCCCACAGACCTGAATTCGGGCGGAAGACTGATATCTTATCGGACCCATCGCCGGTTATATTGAACGCCTGTGGGATGTCACCGGAAGCGCCGAAATACGACCGGGTAACATTCCGGATCGCCCAGAGGCCGGAACCGCTCCGGAATATCCCGATATCATCTACCCTATCTCCATTATAATCGGCCGGAACCGGGAGGTCGGAGGAACCTCCGAAGTAGAAACGGGCCCCGCCGCGGATCGCCCAGAGGCCGCTGCCGGGTCGAAAAATACCGGCGGCGGCGGTCCCGTCCCCATTGTAATCTCCGGGGACCGGAGCATCTCCGGGAGAACCGAAATACATTCTGGTATAACCATGGATCGCCCAGAGGCCAGAGGCTGACCGAAAGATCCCGATCTCGTCGAGACCATCCCCGTCAAAATCCCCGGCCAGCGGATGATCCTGTGAACCTCCGTAATAAATCCGCGGTCCGCCCCGGACGGCCCAGAGTCCGCTGGAGGGCCGGAAGATAGCGGCGACCGAAGTTGAAGAACTATTGTAGTTAAGGGGGACAGGATAATCACCCGGACCGCCGAAATAAAACCGGCTCACGTCCCGGACCGCCCATAACCCGGTCGAAGCGCGGAAGACGGCCACATCTCCCGTCCCATCCCCGTTAAAATCAACCGCCCAAATTGGCGGCACCACAATAAATGTCGTTAAAAGACTGATTAATAATATATTTTTCATGTTTTTGCCTTTTCTCTACTGTTAAAATTCATTCATTTTTGTCGTCATAAATTGGGCTGGTGAAATAAAATATACCTTAGTTTTCTCGAACTCTCGATCTCCTTTAAGCGATAAATTAACACAGTATGCTACTTCAGGTTGATACTTTTCAATAAAACTTCACAAAGATCTGCCGGTTTTGAACTCCATAATTCGGGAGGAAGATAGATATATATATAACCCAACCCACTGCTCACAACTAATTCCCCCGGCCTATAAGAAGCCACTTCCAGGCCGGTATCACGTCGATACGCTCGTCGATAGTCTCCTCATCCAACCAGATAATTATCGTTCCCCGCTCCTCTCTCAATTCATTCATAGCCGACAATAAATCCCCCATCTATCTCTTTTTCAGAGATAAAAGAAGTTAAATCTTTCTCGATAATAGAGGAACTTTCTAATAATTTAAAGAGTGCCCCAAATTGTTGAGGTCGCCAATTGCGATACAGACTGGTTTAAGAACGAAGTGGCGAATTTTTCAACTTTAGGCACTTAAGGCAATTTTAACTTTAGGCACTTCTAATACGCTCCTTCTCCCTTGAAGACAACCACAATCGTCCGGAGGATTATTTTGATATCGAGCCAGAAGGACCAGTTCTCGATATAGAAGAGGTCAAGTTTCATCCATTCACGGAAGGTGAGATTACTCCTTCCGCTCACCTGCCAGAGACAGGTCAGTCCCGGACGGATCTCCAGCCTCTTTAACTGCCAGTCTTCGTATTTAATCACTTCATTCGGGGTCGGCGGACGGGGACCGACCAGGCTCATATCCCCGATCAGCACATTCCAGAGCTGAGGAAGCTCATCCAGGCTGTAGCGCCTCAAAAATCTTCCCACCCGGCTGACCCGGGGATCATTCTTGATCTTGAAGATCGGGCCATCGGTCTCGTCCATATGCCGGAGTTCCTCCAGCATCTTATCGGCATTTTCATGCATGGTCCGGAATTTGTAAAAATTAAATAGCTTTCCCTTCTTCCCGTTCCGCTTGGAAGTATAGATAATCGGCCCGGGGGAATCCATTTTGATTGCCAGGACTATCCCTAGCATAACCGGAGAGAGAACAATCAAAGCCAGAGTCGAAGCTATGACGTCAAACGATCTCTTTAAAAGAAGGTCGGCGCCGTGCAACCCCCTATTATAATATTCCAGCAGCGGGATCCTCCCCAGATAACCGGACTTGACCCCTTCCATCCCCAGGCTCATCAGGTCCGGCACCACCCGGATGCTCTTCCCCAGCTTCCGGCAGGTCATAATCAACCGGGCGACCAGTTCCCGCTCGGAGGGGATAGAGATCAGGACATCATCAATGAACTTCTTCATAACCACCTCCTCGAAATTATCCGACCGCCCCAGGATCGGATATCCTCCCGCTTCCCCGGTCCGAGTATCATCCAGGAAACCGATAACTTCCAGCCCCAGATACCGATTCCGCGTGATCTCCCCGGCCAGGGCCTGCCCGACCTTTCCGGCCCCGACAATCAGGACGTGCTGGTTATTGAATCCCCGGGCCACTCGCTGGCGAACCAGATAACGTTTTAAGACCCGCCAACCGATCAGCGTGATAAAGAGAGAGACCGCCTGGATAAAGAAAACTTCGCGGGAGAATATCTTGATCTGAAGAAAAAAGACCGCTGCCGCGGCCGGCAGGAGCGCCAGGACCAGCGCCTTTCCGGTCAGGACCGACTCGTCCAGGTAGGAGATCGTTCGATCGGTGGTATAGAGATTATACAGCCGGAGCAAGAGGAGGAGGAGGACTCCCCAGAAGAGGAAGACCAGCGAGTGCTGTCCCAGGTCGGGAAGCCACAGGACCTTCGGGGTCGGGGAGATGATCAGCCGGCGGATGAGGTCCGGGTTATACTTGAAGACATAGGGGAGGTAGAGGCAGAAAGATATCAAGATTAAATCAATGATCAGGTATAAAATATGGGCCCGGGATTTCAATAAATTATCTCACTTTATTGGTTCAAAACTAAATTAGCGAGAAGCGCTAATTTATTAATATTGATTGTCATCATAACCTTGTAACACTATCATAATAATTATCTCAATCAATATAGATTATGAATATATTCCCCAGAATTTATCGAAGGCTGGTCAAGACCATCAGGTTCTCCCTGGCAATTCCCCTCAGTATCGGGTTCGCCTGCCGCCATCGTAGGCTTCGCCGGGTCAGGAAGATTATCTATGTGGTAACACCCCCCCCCTATCTCCCCAACATCGGGGACCACGCGCAGGTTATCGCCATCCGGCGGTGGATGGAGAAACATTTTGACGGATTCCCAGTGATTGAGTTGGATATGGACGAGTGCAAATGGTATCTCCCGGCTATCCGATGGCTGATCCGGCCGGACGATCTTATCTTCTTTCACAGCGGGGGGAATCTGGGAGATCGGGGCATATGGTGTGAAAGCAGGAGACGACTTTATATCCGTTCCTTTCCCGACCATAAGATCATCAGTCTCCCCCAGACCATCTACTTCAGTGACACCCCGAGGGGAAGAAAAGAGAGAGAGAATACCCGCCGAATATACGCCGCCCACCCGGATCTCACCATCATAGCGCGGGACGCCCAGAGCGGTCGGATCGCGAACGAACTCTTCCCCCGGGCTACCACCTTCTCCATTCCAGATTTCGTCCTTTCACTGCCGCCTAGACGGCGACTGAGAGAAGATACCACCGGGAAGGTACTGCTCTGCCTCCGGCGCGATATCGAGGCCGCCCTGACACCGGAGGAGAGGGAACGGATCCCCGGGATCATCCCCTATCGGACCGATTTCTTCGACACCACCTTCTCCCATCCGATCAAGGCCAGAGACAGGGAGACGCTTCTAACCCAAACCCTTGATTACTTCTCTTCTTTCGACGGCATTATCACCGATCGCTACCACGGAGTGATCTTCGCCGTCATCTGCCGGAGACCGTGCCTCGTCCTTCCCACCGTCGACCACAAACTTACTTCCGCGATCGAGTGGTTCAGAGAAGTCCCCTTCATCTCTATCGCCCGGAACCTTGATGAGATCCCCGGTAAACTTAAAAACTGCCTCAGTGTGAAGGATCGATCCGTCCCCGATTGGAATCAACTCTACTTCGATGGACTGCCATCCAAACTAGGGCTTCAGCCTCAAGAACTTAGCTCAACAACTTATTTAACCGCGAATTAAACGGATTATGCGGATTATATGGAAACAATCAAAAAAAGCCGCTTAATCCGCGGTTTATTTAGAATGAAGATAACGACCAAACTCAAGAGACTGCCGGGGGTTAAATGGGCGGCCGGAAAATTATTCGGCCGCTATCTGCTTCCTACCTCCCGGCGCGACCTGGAGAAGCTCTCAACCGACGAACTGCTCAGCCTGATGCGCCATGAAACTCACCGGATTGAGAAAGCGGTCTATAACGATCTACTGATAACGAAACACCTGCTATTCGAGGAGAAGAGAGATCGACTAGATCGGATCTTCCGGATTCTCCAGAAGCAGGGTGTTTCCCAGGAGGAACCAACGGTTGCCTGGGCCAGGCTGGTCCACGACGGTTTCGATTCTCTCCGGGAAAAGTATATTGAACCCGGCAGCACTCCCCCGCCGGCTTTTAAGCCGGAAGCAGCCGGGGACTTCCTCC
>Ga0222666_1000178_pt1 | contig 48725 bp, 44 predicted proteins | sample AntAcemetagen655_FD_181710 | JGI IMG/M metagenome (GOLD analysis project Ga0222666, IMG submission 181710) | Saline water microbial communities from Ace Lake, Antarctica - #655 | ecosystem: Environmental > Aquatic > Non-marine Saline and Alkaline > Saline | place: Antarctica: Ace Lake...
CCGGCAAGCAACCCCGGAACCACGTGCGCAGTCGGGATAAGGGTGGCCGTCCCCAGAGCCAGTACGGACCTATGCTCACCCGCTAACTGCAGAAGCGCGCCTGCCGTGAGCGGGGTGTCTGCCCTCACCCGGATGGGGGTGTCCTCTTCACGGGAAACAGCAGAAAAAACTTTCAGACAGAGTTTCTCTTCCCGGGCGTAGTATTCTGAAGCAGGCCTGGCGTGCGACCTCACCACCACGGCAGGACGGTCTCTCTGTTCAGCCACCAGATAGCTAAATATAGATTCGAGCCGGTCCAAAGACCGCTTTTTCTCGTAGAGGGCCGCTACCTCAGGCCCGCGCCGGCGCAAATACACCTGCAAATCCTTATCACCCCAGAGTTGCTCCACGCATTTGGCCATTTTCACCGGATCCCCCGGCGGTGCCCAGAGCGCGAAGTCATTCGTGTCATCAAAATCGCGGTAACTGGGGATATCGCTCAGTACGCACGGCAATCCGCATGCAAGGGCCTCCAATGCCGGAAGTCCGAAACCCTCCACAACCTGGGAGCTTGACAGGAACAGATCCGAAGAGCGGTAAATGGCGGGAACGTCGGCTGGCAAAACCCCATGATGGTAGTGTTTTGCTTTGCAAAAACGTTTCTCTTCTTTGGCCTGGTTCAGCTGGTTCAGCCGTACGAGCCGCAGGCCGCACGCTTCACAGGCCAAACGCGCCGCCAGCAACCCCTGCGGCATGCCCTTGATCGCCCCGTCAATCCGGCCGTCAAAGGGTCCCACCAGCAACAGACGCTTTTTTCCCGGAAGGCTCGGCGCAGGCTTCCAGAGGGAAAGGTCCATGGCCTGCAGCACCCAATGCCAGGGCCCCGGAAAACGCGGCGCCATACGCCGGGCCAATTCGGGACTGATGGCGATTTTCGGTATGGGAAGGTTCAGCGCCCGGCGCGCAAGGGCTTTGTCCCCATCCGTCCGTGCGCAGCCTTCGTCATCGCTCTGCACCATATAAACCAGCTGTGCGGCCCCTTCCGCCAGCGCCAGCACATGGGCCCGATCGGTGGCAATGACAAGATCAAAAGACGAGAGGTTTTCCTGTTCCCAGGGCCCCGATAGGTGATGCACCGGACACGGCGCATCCCGCCAGGGCGAAGCCACCTCACGTGCCATGATCACCATATGGTGTCCACGCGCGGCCAGCCCTTCCGCCTGTTCGAAAACGACCTTGACCCCGCCCCACAGGGCGGTCGTTTCAAGACAATACGCAATCTTCATTTTCTGACCGTCCATTGACGTTAAGGCCCGGGGAAACTGGCAAGGAATGATTAAAGGAAATGCGAAAATGGTTGTCTACCAAAAGACTTGTGTTAGAAGACGTTCACCGGAAGAAAACGTCCGTACCTATAGCGGATCGGGAGAGGGGACTCTATTTTTTCCCAGGGCTTTTAAGCTGACGCTTATGCCGCCACTTGTTACCCTTCACTATCCATTGGTCCCCCAGAGGCAATGGCAACTCCTTTGGGAAACCGGGGACAATGCATTTGACACTGAGCTTGACGGTGCCGATATCTCCCTCGACCTGAACCTCTTTTATTTCCACCGAGGAGGTGGGAAACCGGGTCACGGTCTTAAGCTCTTCTTTGTATTTCGAAAACGAGGGCAGATCTTTTTTGTCCTCTTCTTTGTACGTGTACTCGAAATTTTTGTTGATCAGTCGTTCGGTCCAGTATTTTTTCGCCTGCTTTTCCAGCGTCCCTTTGGGATCTTTCATTTCACTTTCACAGCCAGGGCCCAACAGGAAAACGAAGATAACCGGCAGGAATATTAAAAAGAATTTTCGATGTTTCATATATTTCATGGGGATCATTTATTCCAAAGGGGGTTAAAACAGCAGTTCGCTACTCACCGTGACGGCAGGTACTCAAAAAAACGCGAATACCGCCTGAGCCGCTATCAGAATCGGCATAGTTCAGGGCCACATCATCCAATCCATCACCATTTACATCCACGCAATAGACGTTATAAATCCTCTCGAGTCCTGTTTCGGGAAGCATAGGCGTAGCCGCCTGCTTCCACACGCCCTTTTCAAGGGCAAAGACCTTGAGTCCACCCGCGCCGGTACCACCCACGATCTCCGGAACACCGTCACCGTCCAGATCGCCTGCCGCCACGCCCAAAAACAGTTCCTTATCCGGAAGTCCCCGGGAAATGTCCTTGAACCCGTCCTTCTCGCTCAAATAGGCCTTAAGCGCGATCATACCGTCCCTCCCAAAGCCGGTGATACTCGCCACAAGATCATCCCGTCCATCCCGGTTCAGGTCGGCCAGGGCAACAGACCGATAATGGAGTTCCGTGGGCAACCCGTTGTTAAATGGCATAAACCCACCTTTCCCATCTCCGAGCCAGACAATGAGGTCCAGGCGGTGTTGAGAAGACGCAATGCCGATGTCCACATTGCCGTCGCCGTTCACATCTCCCGTGACGATCTGATCCGAGAAAAATCCGTCCATCTTGTCTTCGTCCGCGATGAGATGGCACCGAAACCCCTTGGAAGACCCCAGACAGATCGTGGCCCCATATTTTGCGCCGAAATTACCGGCGTTACTCTTTTTTCCAAAGGGGCCTTCGAAAACGGCTGCAAAATCGGCTATCCCGTCATGATTGAAATCAGCGGAAACCAGTGCCCGACTGGAAAAATCATTTTTCGTAGGCGGCAAGCCTTCAGAAAAAGCAGCATATCTGCCGTCGCCCAGGCCTTTCAGGCAATTCAGCGCCTGAACGTGCATGGCAAGGGCCATATCGGGAACCCTGTCACCATTGTAATCCCCCCCTGCGATACCGCCGTAATCATACAACAAAGTTGCGGGTACATGCGGCGGCGCCGATAACCACTCGCCTTTGCCGTTTCCCAACCAGACATGGGGCACTGCCTCTTCACCGGATGCGTATCGTGGCGGCGGCGCCAGCACGTCCAGGTGCCCGTCCAGGTTTATGTCAAAGAAGTCTATCCCGTGTCGCCACCGGCCGGTATCGGGCAGACCGGTTGAAGATTCAACAAAGTCAAAAGGCATTCTATCCGGTTTTTTTTGGGAGAATTCCGAACCGTCTCGGCAACCCCCGAAAAGGGTCGAAAAAAAAACAGCAAAGAAAAAGAAACCTGCAATTTTGAATGATATGTTCATATAACTTCCCGTAACCTCCAGGACCCGAAAACAGACTCCATACGCCCGTCGAGATAGGTCATCCCGACGGCTACTAAAAAGGCGGGCCGTTCTGGAACGGCCCGCCCTTTTTTCACGTCATCGTTTTAGAACACCAGCTGGCCGTGTGTCAGTCAACTGGCGTAAAGGGTTATTAGTCTACGTCTCTCCACATGGGGGTCATCACTGTCCAGGATTCGCTGGCAGTACCAGTGGCCTGCTGGTAGACCCATCCCAAAACTTCCAGTGTCCGAAGCGCGGCAGTGTTGGTCGCCCAAGTCATGTCAACGAAACCTTCGTGCGGGTATGCGGTCCAAAGGCCCGTCGGCAGGTAATTCGCCACATCATAGACATGGAATTCATTATCCAGCGGGATATTCGTGGACAGCGCGGTCTCCGAAGCGTTGTAGGCATTACAATGAACATCGCCGCTAGCAAAAGCGTCATTAGAGCTCATCCAGAACATGAACCAGTTTACAGCACCAGCATCCGCAATAAAGACCCGGGGGAAAATCCAAAAGTCCGTTGCATTAGCAGCCACAGCATTACTGTTCTGAAGACGTTGCGCATTCAGCATGGCATTCGCTGAAAAAAGCTCCATATCGACATCAGTGCCAGCAGTGCTCACCATCTCGTTTCTAAAAGGTGCCTGAACCATCGCACCCGCGGCGATAGTTGAATACTCCTTCATCGGAATATTTGCGGCGGCCGCCTTGCCGGCAGCCAGGTTCACGAAATAGAACTGACCCACCGTGTTATTCTCATTTGCATTATTACCCATTGCCTGAAAATAGATATAACCGGAGTAATGATCATTTGTTCCGTCGAGGTCGATGTCCACCGCAAGGGCCGCCCTGGCTGTACTGGACATGGCAGCAAGGATAGTGAACGCATCCGTGGAATACACATCATTCGTCGACCCCGTCACGTTAGCGTCGTAGACGGTGACACTCCTATTGGTATTGACCGTGTAATGAAAGTTTAAAGCCGCGACCGCAGCGGTACCATCCCAACCACCCACTGCATCAAACATCACAATGAGGGTATTGAGGCCGGTTGACCCCGAAATATCAGCAACAAAGGGAACGACAAAATCACTACCCGGTACATTATCCGGGCTTCCCACCAAGGCCTGGGACGGAACCACGCTCAACATCAGTGCCGCCAGAACCGAAAGGGCTATAAAAAACTTTTTCATACTTATTCCTCCTTAATTTTAGTTTGACTTCCCTAAAAAATTATTAACACCCAAAACAACCCAACGCGTCATCACCTGAATCGAGACCACCACCTCCTTTTAACTAAAATTTCGTCATTCTTCCAAAACATTACCTGTTTTTCTATCCAAAAAAGTCCTCCACGGCACACTCAACGACCCTGGGTGGAACTCATTATATAGAAGAGAATCGCTTTGTCAAGTTTTTTTCAGTTAATAAATAAATTTCGCAATCATATTTTTTCTGTCGGGTTATCAAAGACAATTCGAACTTTAGAGGGTAACCTTAAATCAAAGCTTGAAGAACCATACCCAAAACCCGTTCTTCGAAACTTCCAAGCAACCCCCACCCTCAAGCGGCATCTTATGATTTAACCCGTTTTCAAAACAGGGCCGGTCAGGCATTTTAAGCCGCGATTGCCGAAGAGAGCACCCACTGCATGTGATCTCTAACATGCGGACTTTTATCTGTCAACCCCTTTTTCAGCCGGATGACAGCAAAAACCTCTCCCTTTTCTGAGAATGCCTGCGATCATCCGCCGAATGCGGGTCGCCGGTTTTTTCTGAATGGTTGGCAGTGGAAGAGATCGGGTTCGGCGCTCCAGGTCAGAAACTTTGCGGCGTAACAGCTGTTCCGTCTGTTGCTGCCTCGCCATTTCCGCCGTATTATGCTGAAGCTTTTCATCAAAATTCAAGACATTGGGAGGGTCATCACGGGCTTCACCGGGGTCATTTTCAGAATGGTGGGCATCAGGTCCGATTGCCGGCCGTTTGCGCCGAGCCGAAACCCCTTTTTGAAAGCTGGCCCAAGCCCGGCCGTCCATGTGGGGCAGGGCTCGGTCAAAGAGAATTTCTCTGGCCTGGTCATACTGATATTTCATTCGATGGGCGGTTGCCATGCCGGTTGTGCCATAAAATCGATATTCGGCGGTGGTCCGGTCCACGTGGTGGAATGGAAAATGCCGGGATGCCCGCATCCAGAAATCCCAATCCTCAAAAAGGGTCAACGCTTCTGAAAAACCCGTTACCTGCTCAAGGATCTCCCTGGAAAACAAAACACTCATGATCGGAATATAGTTTTCAAATAAAAGCCTGTCGGGATCAAAATCAAAGTTAAAGACCACCTCTTCTTTACCCCGGTTCCCGGGGGTTTCCGGCGGGCCTGAAAAATAGACATTCAGGACATTGCTGTAGACCACCTTTTCACGGGTCAATTCAAGGTGATTTACCAGGCACGCCACATGCTGAGGATAAAACACATCGTCATCATCTAAAAAATTAATATATTTTCCCTTTGCGACCTTTAACCCGCTGTTGGCGGCTGAAGCCCTTCCCGCGCACTCTTTATGGTGCACGTACCGAACCGGGATACCCCCTGAAAGGGATTCAGCCACATCCTGAACGGGTTTCCCCCCGTCGTTCACCACCACAATTTCCAGGTTGGCATAGGTCTGATCCGCAATGGATTTTATGGCGCCCGCCAGCAGGTGAGGCCGATTTTTTGTTCGAACAATAACCGACACCAAAGGACCCGATTCCCCCGGGTCCGGCGCCAGGCGGTGGACCCCCTGAAACGGAATGGAAAGGGGCCCGATTTTTTGGATCAGACTATCAGGATACAATAAAAATCCCTCGGCGTGGGTGATACCCTCCGGCAGAGTCATACTGCGATACCGGTTCAACCCCACGATGACATCCTTGTAGGGTTGCTCCCTTAGCTGGCTTTGATAACTGTCAATGGCGAGATATTTCCGGCTCAGAACCGGTGTAATGTCCACCAGGGTGTTCACCCGAATGGGCTGGTTTATTTCATAAAAGGCGACATCCAGACTGGGCCCGGCCTCTCCAAGGGCATCACATAACAGAAAACAGGCGGCACGGTGGTCCGGGTGAAACTCCTGGGGCGAAGGGACGTAGACCCGTTGAGGGCGGTAATCTCTGAGCAGATCCACCATGCGTAACAGGGCTCCCCGGGCGCCGCTGAGAGATCGGTCCCCGTAGGACCAGAATTCCAGGTCGGTCACACCAATGGACCCGCAGGCTATTTTTGCTTCTTCCTGCCGCAGGGCTACATAACGGCTTTTTTCCATCTCACCGGAAGAATCCCCTTCAGCCCCGTTGGTGAGGAAAACCACCTTGACGGCATCTCCCGCCCCGGCATGAAGGGCCAGGGTGCCGCCGCAGCCGAAGGTTTCGTCGTCAGGGTGTGGGGCCAGCACCAGCACCCGGCAACCCGTGGGATCAGTGGGATGGAAGGGGATCAGTTTTTCTTCGGTCTGCATGGCATATCCTTCCCATGGGTTTCTTTATGGTTTTTTACAAAGCTCACCCGGTCAAACGGCGTGCCGAACCCATTTATCCCCCCCAATCGCCCGAAATATCGCCCCGGAGAAAGCAATTCCCAGCAGGTTTCGGGAAAGTCCATTTTTGAACCGGAACCGAACCGCCCGACCGCCGGCACAAGATCAGGATTGGGACTCCATTCAAACAACCAGCCCTCCCTGAGATGCGGCGGAACATTCAAGGAAAAAGGGCTTCTGAAAACCGGGACATTCGACCCGTTTTCACTGTAGGCGGGGCCCGGGAATCGCTCAAGTGCTTTTTTCATCCTGCGTTTCCAGACCTTTCCGTGTTTTTGTAAAAAAAACGCATAAGATTCAGCCATGAGTCTTCTTTTCTCCGGCAACTCATCCCGACCGCATTGATCATGATAATGAATGGCTTTGGCCTTTGGTTCAATCAGAAGTCGGTACCCTTTATCCGTGAGCCGCAGAACTAAATCCGTGTCTTCAAAATAGAGAAAAAACCCGGGATCGAAAAGCCCCCCGGCCTCTAACACAGCCCTTCGATCCAGCAGTACCAGACCGCCTGAAAGATTGCTGACCTTAAAAGGTTTTTCGGATTGCCACAACTTGATGGATTTTTTTCGCCACAGAAAACCGATAAACCGATTGACCAAAGACCTTGAACCCCGGGAAGCCAACAGGGACCGGAATTCATAAAGGGATATGGGGTATGGCAGCGGCAGGTAGAAATTCTGATCGTCATCCCAGAAAACCTGTGGGGAGACCGCAGCAACATCCGGGTCCAGAAAAAGGGTTTTCTGCAATTGCTTCAAGCAGCCCGGGAGCAATCGGGCATCCGGGTTCATGAGGAGAATTGCGTCGCCCGAAAATTCCCGGAAGGCCTGGTTGCAACCAAACCCGAACCCCATATTCCGGTCGTTAACCCGAAGGCTGACGGATGGCGGCAAATTGGATCGAAGCATCTCGGCCTCTTCGGTCAATGCACTGTTGTCCACCACCGCAACGCTGACCGATCCCAGAGATTCCGATGCCAGAACGGACTGCACGGCCTGTAGCGTAAGTGCGTAACTCCTGTAATTGACGATAATGGCGAGGGTTTTCAAATCAAGAAAAACTTCCTTCCCCATCCGGAATATTCCAGGAATGGGGCATCCACACCATGCCGATTTCAGGGTGCTCGCTTTCAATTTCAATGGGGCCATGGCTCATCTGGTGGATTGCCCTCAGGGCGTACTCATCACCCACCCGGACCCGGACCCGATAATTCCCCCCCAGTATGGGAATGGATGGGATCACCAGTTCCATCCGTTGCCGGCCTGAAAAAAGGATGGGGTTCAGGCCGGATATTTTGGTGGTGGTTTCGAAAACCTGGGTGCCGTCTGCGAAACCGAAACCGATGGCCAAATGGCCCTTGATGGGCGGGCCGATCCGCCGGGTCTTCACCTGGACAACAACAGTCTCGAACTGGCGGATAGAGATCACGGATTTTTTTTCTTCATCCAGAAGGCGTACCTCCTCGATCAGGACATCGGGCATCTGTAACTGCGCCGGTGCCGCAGGGGCGGGAGAAAGGGTTTCAGGATCTGCTTCAAGATAGGCCAGATAGGCGGATACCACGGAAGATGTTTTTCCGTAGCGGCACATATGCCCGTTTTTCAGCCAGATGGCATGGGAACACAATTCGTTGATCATGTACATACTGTGAGTACAGATGATGAGCGTCTTATTGGCCTTTCTGAAATTCATCATACGGTCCACGCATTTTTGCTGAAACCGCTGATCCCCGACGCTGAGGGCCTCATCAATGATCAGAATCTCGGGGTCCACACTGGTTGCGATGGAAAATGCCAGGCGCACATACATTCCCGACGAGTAGGTTTTGACCGGCCGGTCGATGGCCTGTTCCAATTCGGAAAATGCGATAATCGCCTCTTCCCGTTCCCGAATCTCTTTTTCTTTCAATCCCAGAAGCGCGGCGTTCAGATAGATGTTCTGCCGACCGCTGAACTCGGGGTGAAAACCCGACCCCAGCTCCAGAAGGGCCGCCATCCGGCCCCGTTTGACCATTTGGCCGAAGGTCTGACGGGCGGTGCCGGCCAGTATTTTCAGCAGGGTCGATTTTCCGGCACCATTTTCGCCGATGATTCCCAGGGTTCCGCCTTCGGGGACTTCGAAGGAGACATCCGTTAGGGCTTCCACCAGATCATGGCAGGGCCTTCTGAGAACCGCTTCCTTGAGACGGTCAAAGGGTCTGAGGTAGACCTGGTAATTTTTCGTCAGGTTGCGGGCCTCAATGGCGTTCAAATGCGCGATTCCTCAATATTTTCTAACCTTTCACGCTCTTACAAAACGTCCGCAAAAGCGTATTTTGAGCGTTCAAAAAAAAGAACGCTGCCCCCAAAACACACCAGCGTCAAGGCAAGGGCATAGGCCAGCATTTCAAAGGAAATAAAATGATGCAAGAGCACTTGATGATACAATTCGATAAAGGGGTACATGGGATTTAATTTGATCACCCACTGCAGTTTTTCGGGCACCATGGACAGGGGGTAGATGATGGGTGTCAGAAAAAACCACAATGAGAGGGCGGTTCCGATAAATTGCTTGATGTCCCTTAAAAAGACGGACAGACTGCCAATCAGGCATACCATGCCCAACGTAAACACCATATGGGTAACCACCACCAGGGGCAGCCACATCCAGGCCATATTAAAATACCCTTTGAACATCAAATACGCCAGAAACATCACAAACCCGAGGCCGTTAAGGAGGAAAGGGACGATAACCCCTGACAAAGGAAGAATTTCCAGAGGGAACGCCACCTTGGTGATTAGGTTAGCCCGGCTTAGCAAAGCATCAGTGGCGCTGCTCAGGGCCTCTGAAAAAGCGGTCCACGGAAGAAGCCCCGTCAGAAAGTACACAACGAAACTGTCAGTTCCCGTTTCCATGGGCTTCATTCGGATCTTGAAAATTATTGAAAACACAAAGATGTAGATGAGCAGATTGGCCAGGGGTGTCAGCAGGCTCCACACAAATCCCCCAATGGATCCGGCAAAACGCCCTTTGATCTCGTTTCGCACGAACCCCCAGAAAAGGGTTCGGTGGCGAAAAGGGATTTGAAACCAGCGTTTGAGGATCAAGAAGATATTCATGTATGAGATTGTCGAAAATGAACGGGGGGATATTTCAAACCTATTTCTATTGCTGGGGGTAAAACTGCTTCATGACACCTTGCACTTTTTGTTTGAACTCATTGGTCACCGCATCCACGTCATCCATATCGTCAACCACCCGGGGAGTAATCAGAACGATCAGTTCAGTTTTCTCCGTTTTTTTCGACCAACTGCCGGTCAGATATTTGATCACCGGTACATCGATCAGACAGGGAAGTCCCCTGGTTTCTTCAATTTCCCGGTCCCGGATCAACCCGCCGATGGCAATGGTCTGACCGTGTCCCACAGTCAGCGTGGTTTTGACCACCCGCTTGGAGAACTTGGGGTATTCCTTGCCGGCCACCATCTGGTCGCCGTCATAATTACTTACTTCCTGGCTTATATCCATGGTCACCAGGCCCCGCTCATTGATGTGGGGCGTAACCGAAAGGATGACCCCGGTATCCCGGTATTCAATGGTAGTTTCACTTACTGTGCTACCGCTTGAAACAGTCGTTGAACCGCTTGCCAGGGGAATCTCCTTGGACACGTCGATTTTAGCCTCCTGGTTGTCGGAAGCCAGCACATGGGGAGATGAAATGACATTCAGCCTTCCCTTTGTGGCCAGGGCACTCAGCTCGGCATACCATTTGTTGGTTACACCAACGGAATACTTGAGTCCCGTACTCCCCAGGGTGGCCATGAAACCGGCACCCTGGGAACCGGCGCCTTGGCCAAACGCATACTCAACGCCAAATTGGGTGGATGAATCCAGGGTAACCTCAGCAATGGTCGCCTGAATCAACACCTGGCGGGGCATGGTATCAATTTTTTTCAATATCCCCTGAATAATCTTATAATCAGAGGGTGTTGATTCGATAATGAGTGCGTTTCGAATCTCGTCCGGCGTGATGGACATTTCACCCATCAGTGTACTGGAACCTTCCGTTGCACCGCCGCCGGCTTTTGAGGTTTTCGGGCTTCGCTTGGTGGATTGCCCGGCTTTGGTTGCTGCCTTTTCCGCCTTCTTTTCCGCCATCTTGGCCACGGAAAACGGGTTTCCCGCAATGCTTGCTGATCCGCCGGCGGCCTTTTTTCCCTGTGTTAGGGTTTCTTTCCCCGTCAAAACGTTGTTTAAAAGCGTGGCCAGTTCGGCGGCACCCCCGTTTTTGACAAAATAGATAAAAATCCTGGCGGCCACCGTTTCATCCACAATATCGATCTGGCGTATCAATTCTTCAACTTTATCAAAAACATCCGGCGTCGTGCTCACCGCGAGCAGCGTATTCAACCGTTCCAGTGCAATGAATTTAACGATCTCGGCCGAACTCCCCCCAGAGGAGGCCATAAACTCGTTGACAATGGTCACAACTTCCGTTGCATCCAGATACTCCAGGGGGAAAAAGCGATAATACACCCGGTCCAGCACGTTTACGTCAAAGGTCCCCACCAGCTTCAGAATTTTTAGAATGTTGGCGCCCTTATCCACCACCACCAGGGTATTGGTGGGTACACTGGCCACGATGGTTCCGCCTGAAGAAAGAAAGGGGGTTAACAATTTGGTCATTTCCTCCGTGGAAATATACCTGAGGGGGATAATCTGGATAATGACCCGGTTCATGGGAGGAACATCCTTCTGGCCCAGGGTATACACGGCATCCATGGGCATCCGGGGGGCATCCTGCATGGGTACAATTTTATAAAGTTTGCCCTCCTTCATGGCGGTCAAACCGTTTACGCCCAGGATCTGGGAAAAAACCGGGAAAAGATCCGCTTTCTTCAGTTTACGGGCGGTGTGAATGGTCACTTTCCCCTGAATCCCCGGATCCACGATGTAGTTAATTTCCAGGAGCTCGGCCATGGTTTTGATAACTTCGTAGAGGTCTGCGTCATCAAAGTTGAAAATAATCTGTCCTTCCGTTTCCGGCTGGCCCTTGGAAAGTGAGGAAGTTCTCCGGGTACTCCTTCCCGGAGCATATCTTTTTTTGTATGGGGTGGATGGGGACCCCTTCGCATATTGGCCCGTGGAAAAAGCTCTTGGTGTCCTTCCGGGGGCTGAAGAAGTACCTTTAACTGAGGAAACCTTTGCAGTCGGTTTTTCCTGGGGTTTATTCGATGCTTCGGTACCTTGCTGCGCTTTTCCGTAATTTTTATCGGCATCCTCAATAATTTCTGCTTCAAGGGGCGCTTTGCCTTTTCCCATTTGCCGGGTATCCGTTGGGGCCTTACCCGCACAACCGGCATGAAAAACGGCTGCACCCATGAGCATACCCACCAAAAGAACTGTTTTCACCAGAAATTCTCGCATGTGTTGACCTTTTAATAACCTTTTCTCTCAATTCTCTATTTTTGACTTTTCCGGGTTTTTGTCACAGCGGTGCCGGGGACCGCTTTTTTGGTCGGAAACGGAATAGCCGATTGACCTTTCGCTTTCACAACCGGTGTTTTGGCGGGACCCGTGCCAACTTTTGAACCCGCTTTGGGTTTGACGGACAACCCCACCACATGGGGGCCTGTTTTCGGTTTTGCGGCCGCGCGCTTTTTGAGATTGTCTTTGTCATACAACAACAGATCATACGATTGATCGCTCGCCTTTAACACCACCCTGTCGGGTTTAATGGACATCACCTTGAAATCGCCCAGGGTATCGCCCGCCTGGACCCATTGGGTCTGATTAACCGTCAGGCGCTTTATGTTTCGGCTTCTGTTTTTCGGGATTGCAGCTTTCCTGATCTTGGGGACAAGCTTTTCAACCGGGTGAGACACGAGCGCTTCAGCGGAATCATGGGTAATGACCAGACCATAAAGGACCATTTTGCTGAAATATTGCTTAATGCTATTTAGATCCCCAGGACTCAGCTTTTTTGATTTCTCATCCGGCTTTGCCGCTTCCGGAAGAACCTCCGCCCGCTCAGGCGCAAAAAGGTTTAGGGACATCAATACGTCATATTTTGATCCAGAAGGTATTTTTCTCTTACGGAGCGTTTCTGCGGGTTTTGGAATTTCCAGAACTGGTTTTGGGGCCGTTCCGGGAATATCAAGCCCTTTGTTCCCCTGAACCCAAACCCCGTATGCCTTGACACCCAAAAACACCACAAACAGCGCCAGAACCACATTGATAAGCCATATCCTTGAAAGCATCTGGGCAGCCTTTCTACTTCGCCGGCTCATCCGAGCTTTTTAAAAAACCGTTGATCGTAATCTTGCCACCAACCCGACGCGAATAACTGGTTTTTCCTCGAACTCGCCGCGAGGAGACAGTAATTCGTGCCTTTTGGACTGTCAAGTATTTTGAAGAGGCCATGATTTGGCACAGGAATCCTTTCCATTGCCGTGTGGAGCCCTTGATGGTCACTTCAACGGGGATACTCAAATAACGGCTTCCACCCACACCTTTTGGCTTAAGTACCCGAACGGCTTGGACTTCCATATGACTTTTCTGGGCGATCTCATGCACGACTTTCTGAATATCCGCAGCAGCCAGCGCCGGGGTTTTACCGGTCAAAAGACCCGCCTCCCCCTTTTTGAGGTCGCTTCTGATCAGGGAAAGCGCCTTTTCCAGGCCAACGGCCAAGTGAAACATTTTCTGGTATTTGACCAGCTGTTTTTTCTTTAACGCAACATCGTTCTCACCAATGGATACACTCTCTATCTGCGGCCATATCCGGTAAACAACCCCCGCAACCAGGAGAAGCGCCATGGCTATCAGGAAATATTTCCTCTTCCGATCTATCCTGAACATTGACTTCATTTGAGGCTCAAACGGATTCGGAACTGTTCGTTTCCGCTACGGGACTTGGTAATGGCGGATAGAAACGCCACATCCCCGAACATGGGGGAAGCTTCCAGAAGCCGGATAAGTTGCGAGGCGGACGCTGCCTCCCCACTTATCTCAATGCCTTTTTCCGAAAAATTGAATCGATTCACCCAGGCACTTTTGGGGATCCTTTCAGACAATTCTTTTATTGTGTCCAGGATTGGCAGGCCACCCTGACGAAGTGTATTCAGGTATTGGATACGCTCTTCTATCTCCCTTTTTTCTGTTTTGATCTGCTCAAATTTTTCCAGCTGAGGGGCCAGTTTCTTGATTTCGCCATCCAGCCGGTCCAGGGTCTGCTGGCGTTGCAAATAGACCCCTCCTCCCCAGGCCAGCGCTCCCAGCAGAACCAGCGATACCAATCCGAACAGGGCATAAACCTTCAATCTACTGGGCTTTTTACGCAGTGCCGGTGGCAGCAGGTTGATACCCGTGGAAGACTTGCGGACACCTTTTAACGCCAGCCCGTAAGCTGCCATGAGGGAAGCAGCGGGAATTTGAGCCGCTGAGAGGTCCACCGGGCGTGGCGCAATGCCTTCTGTCTTGTTGAGGTGTTCCAGCAGGGGGTCATCCCTTTTTATTCCACAGAACACCGCCTCAAGGGGTTCGTCGCCATCTGGAAAGTCCAGACGCATTTTTGAAAGGATCTTTGGAATGACGTCAATACGCCCCTCATTCATTGACAGATCCCTGGAATAGCGGAGCATGCCATCTTTTACGAGACCCAATTCAATGTGATCCCCACGAGCATAAACAAATGATCTCAGTGTCACATTGTCTTTCCTGCACGCCCAGGAAAAATAATCGGCCAGCGCCGTGGCGGTAATCCCAACACCTGAAACACCGAAACCCAAGCGCTCCGAAAGGGCCAGAACGGGTGATAAGGCTTCTTTTTTTACCACCACCAGAAGCAATTGCAGCCGACCCGCCGATTTATCCTCTGAAATGATTTGAAAATCGAAATGTACTTCCTCGGGGGTGAATGGAACATGCTTTTCCAGTTCATACCCCAGGGTTGCCCTGAGATTTTCCTTTACGGCAAGGGGCAATTCCAAGTACCGCAAGATGGCGGCGCTGCGGGGAATTCCCAGGAAAACAGATGCGGGCGAAATTCGGTTTTCCTTTATAAATCCTTTGATCAATTGCGAAATGGCTTTTGAATTTTCTTCGCCGTGAATACCATCTTCAAGAGAATAAACAGCGTGCGCCATCAGGTGGACGTCTCGTGATGACGCTTTCAGGCAGGCCAGGTACAGTTCATGCGCCCCGATGTCAATACCTAAGCTTGTCTGAAAAATCATGGGTGGTTCCTCAAGAAAATTTTCACCGGTTCGATTTGGCGGTTAAGGTTTCCATCAACACGCGGTCGCTCCACTGCACCACGCGGTATCCCTTATGAATGGTTCGATTGATTTCCACAATGGCCGAAACCCCTTGCCGGGTCCGGCTGTCGGTGATGTTCCCCACGGACACAATCTGATAATATGCGCTGGGCGTGAGGGTGATATAGGGCGATATGGCCCCGTACACATCCGCCCCCAGAAGGGTTGATACTTCTCCCAGGGACTTGAAATCCGCTTCTTTTCTGAAATCGATAACCGATTGCGCCAGCTCTTCGGTCATTTGAGGCAAAGCGCGCAGCATCGCTTTGGACGCGGCGTTAATGCAAATTTTGGATCCACCGGCTCTGCTGGGCCTGCGCCTGACCTTTCCGCGCTTGGACCCGCGGTCCTTGAGGGCCGTCACCATGTTGTCAAGACCCCCGTAAAATAATTCCGGTGTGACACCCCGAACCATCACCAACTCATCTATGGCATCAAAATCGCCATTTTTGCATTTATACGGTTCCGGAAGGGACTGGTAGTAATCATTTTCAGCACCGTTCATGCGGTGCAGATCGTTTTCATCCCGCCAATCCAAAATCGAGTCCACAATAATGCTTTTTTCCTGTTCTTCAATATCTAACCCGTTCAGCATCAACTTCAAAAGAGGTTCGTCGGCGGCATTGAGATCGATTTTCCCACCCTCGTTCTTGATGCGCACCTTAAACCGCCCCCGGGCAAAAGGAACGGATGGAATATCCGTATTCATCCGCCAGCTTGGTGAAGTCCCGGCAGACGCACCATCACCCCCTTCAAGAAGTTTCTGCTTCTCAGGGGAAAATTCATTTCGCACCAATTCCACTATCACACGGTTCAACCCGGCCAGAGCGATATAGTAGGCTTCGGTCTGCTCTTTGAAGTTCCGAACCATATTGACCTCGGTCCGCATGGCAAAACAAAATTCCGTCACAATAACCGACAGAAGGATCAAAACCCACAGCACCATAAAAAGCGCCACGCCCTTTTCATCCCTTTTTTTCTGTTTCAAAAACCCAGCCTCTCACTCTTTACGACATCGTACGGGTACAATCAGGCAAAGGGCATCATCCTGTTGCGCCCCTTCAAGGGTAAGTTTCACCGCAAGGGGCATCTCTTCATCGTCAGAGTCGTCAGACGAACGCCAACTGCTTTGCCAGGCGGTTTCACCGCCATCTTCCGCCCCCTTCAGATACTCAAACCGGAGGTTCTGCAAACCGGATATCAACCGCAAAGAAATTTCAGCGGCATCGATGCCAAAATCTTCCTCTTTCATGAAAATCATATCCCTTTCATACAGCATGAGGCTCATCTTTTCATCTTTATCCCCTCCACGGACACTGTACTTCACATAGACAATCCCTGAGCGTGACCCCGGAGCAATGGGACTGCGGGAAACAAATTCAACTTCCGTTTCTGAACCCTTAAAATAGAAAGCGTCTTCACCGGTCTTTATTTCATATAGACAGGCACTTGCAATCTGCTTTTGTATAAGGTCCAATACAGCCCGCTGGCGCTGCTGGATTTCGACGTCTTCTTCGCCTTTTTCCCATGCCCGTGTACCGATCCTGAGAGCACCGAAGATGATCAGAAGTACAACCCCCAACATGGCGAGAGACAGCATGAGCTCCAGGAGTGTAAACCCCGAAGGATCGGGAGTTGAATGTGGCATATGGGGTATTGAACGATGACGGCCCATTGCTTACCCGCAGCATCCAACAATCCTTCTTTGATATTTCATATTCGTTTTTAAACCCATCATAACCTTATGACGCTTTATCTTTTTCGGCCACTTTCAAGGTATCAATGAAAAAGGTTTTTTCTTTTTCTCCATCACGCCAGGTGACTTTGAGCGCAACATTCAGCAAATCAACGGGCAATTTTTGTTCGTCTTCTTCAGAAACAACCAAGGTGATGACGGCCTGCCATTGGTAGTCGTCTTCAAACTGCCCTTCGGTTTCCCCCTCCGAAAGGTCCGGATCAAGTAAAATTTCAGCCATTTTTTCCCTGGCATGAAATACCCCACGCGTATATTGTTCGGACAATTTGCGCGCCTTGAGGCCGCCTGAAAAGAGTTGAAGAATGACAACCAACGAGATCGCCAGGACGGATACCGCCACAAGGATTTCAATCAGGGCGAAACCGCCGGTTTTATTGAATCGCGCTCTCCCAATTCGGCAATGGGGCATCAAGGCATCTCCACCCGAACCATTCCGGTAATGAAGTTAATCTTTATGACCGACTGATGCCGACGGTCATTTTCCAGAAAAATGGTCCCCCCACTGCTGCATCCGGTGGGCATAAAAGCCACCGCAAAAAATCGTGAATCGGATTCACTGCCATCAAATGCCAGTGCATTTTTGAATATGACGTTTTCCGGAAGGGTGTAACGTTTTATCCCGTTTCCCGCCGGTTCCAAAGCAGACGGCTCCAAATTGTTTTCCCCGTCGGCGGAATTCAATTCGGGCTTAACGGTGACCTGGTTTTGATTGAGGTCGAAAAGGGCCACGTAGGGTGTGCTTTCCGTTATGGCTCGGCTCCTGGCGTATCTCAGGGAAGCCGCCACCTTTTTGGATGCGGTTTTAAATTCCATATTGCCTAAACTGCCGGCAACGTTCACACCCACAAAGGCTGTAAAGACACTGATGAGCACCAGGACCACCAGCAGCTCAATGAGTGAAAATCCTCTCTTCATCTTTGTCTCGTAAATGGGCTCATGACCCTGGGAATCGGGAAGACAAAAAAGTCTGCCCCTGCCCAACCGATCAACCGGAATCTTCTTCCTCCCCCTCCCGGCTGGAAATATCCTTGTCCTCGCCTTCTCCGCCTTCGGTCCCGTCGGCGCCCAGGGAAATCATTTTAACTTCACCGTTATCGGTCCGACTGTAAACATATGGATGACCCCACGGGTCTTTAGGCACCGACTTCGGCAGATAGGGCCCATCCCATTTTTCTTCGTCGGAAGGTTTGGTCCTGAGGGCTTGAAGACCCTGTTCCGCGGAAGGGTATTTGCCCACGTCCAGCCGATAGGTGTCCAGGGCCGTTTCAAAAAGGGCCATCTGGGAACGCGCTGCGTTCTGCTTTGATTTACCCACCTTGCCAAACATACGGGGACCCACCAGAGCGGCCAGAAGACCCATAATGACCATAACAATCAACAATTCAATGAGGCTGAACCCCATTTCTCTTTTCTTTCGTTTCTTCATGTCAACTCCTTTCACAAGCCATTTAAAAAGGCATTTCGTTCATACTGAATACCGCCATCAACATGGAAACCACCACAAAACCCACCACCAGGCCCATGAACAGGATCATGGCCGGTTCCAGCAGGCTGATGAGCCGTTTTACCGTATTTCGAACCATTTTTTCGTAACTTTCAGCCACCCTCAAAAGCATGCGGTCCAGTCGTCCCGTCTCTTCCCCCACCATAATCATCTGAATGGCAAGGGGCGGAAAAATTCCCGTATCCCGCAGTGGCTTCGACAATCGATCTCCTTCCTTCACACGCGCATAGACATTTTCCATTGCCGCTGAAATGACCTTGTTCTCAAGAATGTCTTTTACCAGCATGAGGGCCTGCAGAATCGGGACACCGCTTTTGGTCAATGTCCCCAGGGTTCTTGCAAACCGGGCCACTTCAATTTTCTTGATGAGCTCCCCCACCACAGGGAATTTCATTTTTTTTTGGTCAAATTTCAACCGCCCGCCAGGCGTTTTAAGGTACTTTTTCAGGAAAAAATAAGCGGCGCCCAGCACAATCAGAATCGCCCACCAGTAAGATTGCAGCAAATGGCTGATTCCCAGCAGAATTTGAGTACTCAAGGGGATGGCCTGTCCCATATCCGAGAAAATAATAGAGAATTTCGGAATGACAAAAGTTAAAAGGACGATAATGGACATCCCCCCCACACCCACCAGAAAGAGGGGGTACACCATGGCGGATTTAATATAATCCTTGAGCTCCTGGGCACTTTCAAGAAACTCCCCCAGCCGGCTCAGAACCGATTCCAGAACGCCTCCCGCCTCTCCGGCCCGCACCATGCTGACATAGAACGAGGTGAACCCCCTCGGGTGCTTTGCCAGGGCATCCGATAAGTATCCGCCACCCTGGACGGTTTTAAGGATATCGCTCACCACCGCTTTAAACCGCTCTTTTTCGGCGGATTCGATCAACAGGGAAAGGGCCCGATCGACCGGTAGACCGGCTTCGAGGAGGGTCGCAAGGTCCTGGGTAAACACCAGAACGTCTTTGGAAGAGACCCCGTGAAAAAGGCTGAGGAACTGCTCCGAAACATTCAACCCCAGCCGTTTGCCGTTTCCCTTGGCCGGAGCGATCCGTATGGGAATCAAACCGAGGGTCTGCAACTCAGCCACCACCTTTTTCTCTTCATCCGCTTCCAGGGTCCCGGTTACAATTTTACCGGCACTGTCAGCGGCTTTGTATGAATACGTGGCCATTTTCAGTTTTCAAGGGTGACTTTCAGTATTTCGGGAATGGTGGTCAAACCTTCCTTCACTTTTCGGAATCCATCCTCCCTCAGGGTCAACATCCCCGATTTGACCGCCACCTGTTTGATTCGCTCGGCGCTCGATTTATTGATGATCTCTTTTCTGATTTCCCCATTTATGGGAAGATATTCAAAAATAGCGGTCCTGCCGCTGAACCCGGTGTATCGGCATGCTTCGCAGCCCTTGCCCGCAAAAAATTGTATTTTTGCTGCCGCATCGGGGCCTATCTGCATGGATTTCAGAAGCCTCTCTTCCGGTTCAACCCGCCGTTTGCATTCCGGGCAGTTGACCCTCACAAGCCGCTGGGCCAGAACCCCTAAAAGGGTTGAGCTCAGCAGGAAGCTTTCCACGCCCATGTCCAGAAGTCTGGTAATGGCCCCGGCCGCATCATTGGTGTGGAGTGTGCTGAACAACAGGTGTCCGGTCAAAGCGGACTGAATGGCAATCTCGGCGGTTTCCCGGTCCCGGATCTCCCCCACCAGGATAATATCCGGATCCTGTCGCACGATGGAACGAAGTCCGCTGGCAAAGGACATGCCGATCTTCTGGTTCACCTGAATCTGGTTCACACCGCTCAGTTGATATTCAACCGGTTCCTCCAGGGTGATGATTTTGTTTTCCGGTGAATTGATTTTGGCGAGCGTTGTGTAAAGGGTAGATGTTTTACCGCTTCCCGTGGGGCCGGTAACCAGAATCATGCCGTAAGGTTGGGTGGTGAGTCGGGTATATTGCGCCAGTACATCATCCGGGAATCCCAGCTTATCAAGATCCAGGATCAGGGTATCCCGGTCCAGGATCCGCATGACCAGGCTTTCACCGAAAAGGGTGGGGATGGTGGAAATCCTGAAATCAATTTCCTTATCCGAAATGCGAAGCTTGATCCTGCCATCCTGGGGCAGTCTTCTTTCCGCAATGTCCAGCTTGGCCATAATTTTAACCCGGGAAATGATGGCCGCCTGCAGGCGGTGGGGGGGAGATTCCACATCATGCAGAACACCGTCTATGCGGTATCGGGCCTTGAATTCATTTTCAAAGGGTTCGAAATGGATGTCGCTGGCTTTCTGCTCCACCGCATTAAAAATCAACCGGTTCACCAGCCGGATGATGGGCGCCTCCGATGCCAGATCTCTTAAATGGTCTTCGTCCTCGACATCCCCTGCGGAAATGTCGTAAACATCCTTTCCCGCTTCCTCGATGATGGTTTCAAGGGATTGACTGCCGGCCCCATACAATCGCTCGACTGCGTCAAGGATGTCGCCTTCTTTTCCCTGACAAACCCGGATATCCAGATCGTAAGTAACCTTTAAGGCATCGATGGTGTAAAAATCCTCCGGATCCGCCATGGCGATTTTCAGGAAATCATCCCCCATCTCCAACGGAACAAACATGGATTCCCGCATCATCTTATCGGAAAGGTTGCCCACAACCACCGGTTCTTTGGGATAATCCTGAAACGAAATTGAGGTCATTTCAAATGTTTCTCTGCTATTCCTTGAAATAGTCGATGACGCTCTGAATAATGCTTTCCAGATCGTAGGACGGCTCGAACCCAATGGTTTTTTTCAACTTGCTGATGTTCGGGCATCTTCTTTCCATATCCTCAAACCCCGGGCCGTACGCCTTTTCGTACGGTACAAAATCAATTTCGGAATCACTTCCCGCCATCTCCTTGACCTTAAGCGCCAGGTCTTTGATGGTCACTTCCTCATTGTTGCCCACATTAAAAATGTCGCCTACCGCAGACGGTTCCGCCATCAACCGTGTAATGGCTCCCACCACGTCATTGACATGGGCGAAACTTCGACTCTGGGTACCATCCCCGTAAACGGTGATGGGTTTTCCCAGTAAAGCGCTTTGAACAAAATTGGGCAAAACCATTCCATATTGTCCGGTTTGCCTGGGACCCACCGTGTTAAACAACCGACCGATCAATACAGGCAGTTTTTTTTCGTCAAAATAAGCAAGGGCTTGAAACTCATCCAGGGTTTTGGAGCACGCATAGGCCCACCGTCGCTTTTTGACCGACCCCATAACCCGGTTATCTTCTTCCGACAGATCATGCTCCACATGTTTGCCGTAAATCTCGGAAGTGGATGCGATAAAGACCTTTTTCTTAAACTGGTTGGCCAGCCGCAGGACCACCTCAGTCCCTTTGACGTTGGTATCCAGCGTCTCCACCGGGTGGTCCATGATGTTCCTGACGCCAACCGCTGCCGCCAGATGGTATATGTGGTCCGCCTTGAATATCAGCTCGTTCATAACGGATTCATTTAAAATGGTGTCAATCACCAGGTGCAGCCGTTCATGATTCTGTATCTTGGAGATATTGGCCAGTTTGCCGGTCCATAAATTGTCAATAATAAACAACTCGTTACCATCTTCAAGCAAACGCTCTACCAGATGAGATCCAATAAAGCCGGCACCCCCTGTAATCAAAATTTTCATTTTTTTGCTCCCTCACCCAAACCCTGTTTTTCATACAGCTCCGCCCCTTCGGTTACGGAGCTTAAACCATCCATATTACTCACCCACTAAAGAAACATAACCGTTAACCGGTAACTGTAAACCGTAAACGGGTACCAAAAGCTATGGCGGATAATTGCGGGTTCAAAGGTTTATCCGGAAACCCTTTCCAATGACCACCCCTCAATCTCCACTTCCAGGGATCGCTGCAACAGTTCAACGGATACCACAACCTGATCATTCTTCCCCTTGTGGCGAATATAAAAACCTTCCAGGCCTTTGAGAGGTCCTTCCATGATCATTACACGGTCTCCTTTCCGCATGTATGAGCGGTTTTGAACGGTTCGGTCCGTGCCGTCCAGGACCATGAGGGAAGCGATTTCCCCTTCATCGGCAGGAATCGGCTTTCCTTTAAAAGCCACCATCCGAACCACACCAACGGTTTGGATGATGCGATGATATTCCTCCGGTGCCAGGGCCGAGCGGACAAAAATATACCCCGGAATCATGGGCACCAATATCTTTTTCCGCCGATCTTTCCTGCGGCTCATCACCTCAATTCGCGGGAGAAAGGCTTCGAGGGATTTTCCGGAAAGTCCCTTATGGACTTTCTGCTCAAAACGGCTTCGTGTATGGAGTGCCCACCATCTGGCAGGCGCCACCATGGAATCCGTCATGGTTTCAGTTTCCAAATTGATTAACGCTCCTGTTCACCAAAAATTTCCCCATTGCATGCTAGAGGTCGTACCATCAATACTTCTGATGGCGGAAATGTTGAGGAAATGATTGACTTTGTCAAGGAAAAATTGACGATACCGTCTTGCCAAAATATAATAGTACCCTACATAATTTTTTAAAAAAATGCCATCTGTCAGTTTTTGCAGAAGGTTTGTTGAACGTGCCGGCTGACTATGATTGTGCATACAAGGGGGAAAAACCATGGAATGTAATCGGAAAAAGAACCTTGAAAAATGCAACTGCACCTATGAGCCCTGCTCCAGAAAAGGGATCTGTTGCGAGTGTATTGCGTATCATCTAAAAATGCGGCAACTCCCCGGTTGTTGCTTTTCCAAGGGCGCGGAAGCAACCTACGACCGGTCTTTTGAGCATTTTTCACGCCTGGTTCAGCAGGGTAAAATCTAATGGCAAAAACGTTGAGGACCCATTACTTAAACACTATGGAGAGGGGGTGGTCGGGACGACTGGATTTGAACCAGCGACCCCCGCGTCCCGAACGCGGTGCTCTACCAGACTGAGCCACGTCCCGACTGAAGGGGGTCATACCCTATTTTTTTCCCTGAATCAAGACTATTTTGTCACCGGGAATGACCCCTGCCACCTGAATCATCAAATACCGTATGTTTCCATGTACAGGTCGAACTCCGCCTTGGTCTCGTCATCAATGGGACCGCGAGTCCCTTTCACCAGGACCGGAACGCTTTCCTCATAAAGGTGCTGAACCACCTCTTTGATGCCGGCGACCGAAAAAACCGAAATGCCCGCTTTTGAAACAAAAGCATCAATGGCGCTGTTTCCCTTTTGTCCCAGAACCACGTTCCCCCCTTCGGAATAAACCGCCGTTGTTTGTTCCCTGTCAATCCCGATGCCGATCCCTTCCACATGAATTGTGATTCCTTTAAGGCGTGCCTCGTCTTCGATCTTTTCAAGAAGATCATATTTGGTGCCCATGGAAGTGGCCACATCATCCACAACAAAGAGACGACAGCCGTCAAAAAAGCTCTGATTCACAAACATGCTTTTCTTCCCGGTGGCCTCTCCGTGGGTTTTGGCTTCCTTTCGGTCATATTCAAAAGCCAGGTCTGTTTCATATTCCTGCCACAGGGCGATGCTGGTTGAAAGGGCAATGGTGCTGCCCTTGTAGGAGGGGCCCAAGATAATATCAACACGTTTTTCAAGACCCTTGGATACCATCATTTCGGCAAAAAATGACCCCATCATAAGGCTTAGACGTCCGGTCTTGAACATGGCCATATTAACAAAATAGGGCGTCGGCCGCCCATCTTTAAGCACCAGGCCCGTATCAAAAAAAAGGGCTCCTGTTTCAGCCAGCGCTCTTGCCATACGCTTTACATGATTTTCCATTGCTTTTTCAGTCCAATCAATTCTCAGGTTTTTAATCAGCCTCCGGTTTGCGGAATTACCGCTTACTGCCCGTGATCCGGATCATTTCTTGAAGGCCTTTCCGCGCATCGGGTAACTGGGGATTAATTCTGAGCGCTTCAGAAAATAATTTCATTGCGGCTTTATGGCGCCCTTCCCTTGCCGAAATAAAACCCAGTTTTGAATATGCCTGGGCATAATTCGGCTTAATGCGAATCGCTTCAGAGAAACACCGCCTGGCTCCCTTAACATCTCCCTGCAACTCAAACATAACACCCATGTTGAAATGGGGTTCCGCATAACGGGGGTCCAGTTCTGCGGCCCCGGCCCACGCTTTCATCGCTTCCTTTAAAAGGCCCTTCTGAGCCAGGGCGTTTCCCAGGCTGTTATGGGCTTCCGCATAGCGCGGTTTCAAGCTAATAGCTTTCTTCATATGGCGAATACCACCATCCAAATCTCCCATGGAAGCCAAAGCGACACCCATGTTATTGTGAACCCCAACAGCATTGGGCTTATTTTTCAACGCTTTCGAAAGGTATCGGACGGCTTCTTCAAACTGGCCTTGTCTGATAAGAATATTTCCGACATTATTGTTGGCATCAGCAAAATCCGGTTTGATTTCCAGGGCTCTGGAATATTCTCGCATTGCCCGCATCGGTTGCCCCAGATCGTTCAACTCGGCACCCAGATTGTTATGGGCACGGTAATTGTGTGGATTCTTCCGGGCCGAATCGGCCCATAACGAAAACGGGTTTTGCCAGATAATATTCCTCTGGTAAGTTCCCACGCCGAAAATGACGACGGCTGACGCCAACAGAACGTTCGCCCATTTTTCCCGACGGGAAAACATCTGAAATATCATGTATACCGTGGATATGGCAAAACCAAAAACGGGAAGATAGAGCCGATGCTCAAACATGGCGTCACTGATGGGAAAAACGCTCGATTCAATGGAAAGGGTAATAAAAAACCAGAAAATTCCGAAACTGATCGCCGCTCTTTTCCTGATATTCCATATGCCGAGGAAAATAACGGCCAGTATGACCCCCAAGGCCAGGGGCGTGAGCCCGTCGAAAAAGCCTGCCTTGAAAAGATACATGTGATCAATATTTTGGCCCACCGGGAAAAACAGGAGGCGAATATATTGAACAAGTACCGAAAACTGCGTGCACAAATAACGCCAGGCACTAACTTTTTGGGTTTCTCTGGTAATAACGGAGACATCTTCCAGCAGGTTTTCAAACTTGAATCCCCTGGAAACAGAAAGAAAATAAAGGGCCAGAAACACCAGAAGAACACCCAGGGGAACGATCCAGATCAGCTTCTTTTTCCATCCATGCCAGGACCTGTCAAAAAGAAAGTATTCCACCATGAGAATGATACCCGGCAGTGTCGCCGCATTTTCTTTGCTCAAAAATGCAAGCACACCTGAAAGCCCGGAAAAAGCAAAATAAAATAGAATCTTGGGCGAAAAAAAAGAATGGGTGCCAGCTATCGCCGGCGGGTTCGAATTGTTTTCCGGTGCCCCGTTTTGTCTGAACGGCTTGGCTTTTTGCTGCAGCTTCCTTGCCTGAATAAATAATAGCACCGAAACCATATAAAAAAGTGCCGACATGGAGGCATATCGTTGGACCATGTAAGTAACTGCCTGTGTCTGAATGGGGTGCGCAACAAAAAGCAATCCAACCCACAGCGACATGAATGGGATGGATGATGACGAAAAATCCGCTGCTTTTGGATATTGGATGGATGGGGTCGATTTGCCCGTTTTCTTTTTCCGGTTGTGAGGAGATTTATGACTGGCAGAAGACCCACCTTGATCACCCTGAAAAAAAGACAGCCGCCCAAACACATTGAGCGCAAGGAAATAGGCCAGGATTCCGTTGGTTACATGGATAAGAATATTTACCAGGTGGTACCCGATGGGGTTAACTTTTCCCAATCTGTAATTGATCGCAAACGAAAAATCCACAATGGAACGGGGAGAATTGATAAGAGATTTGAGTGAAAGAAAATTTCCCAGTTCCCTGATCTTTTCGTTATTTTCAATTTGAACCCCCCCGTCAAAAACAAACGGGACTTTGTAAGTGTTGCTGTAAATCACCAAAGCTATTGCCGCGATCAGCATCACTGCAAACCTAGGGTTTGCAAACATAATGGACAAAGACTTCGATTTCATGCATTATTGCCTCGCTTAAATGAATTATCCATCAGTACAGATATACTGTCTTATCAATTTGAAATAGAAGTTACGGGATTTCCTAATATCACAAAGAGAAGTTTGTTTCAAAACAAAAACCCAAGGTATCTTAAACTTCGGTATTTTCGGCTAGAATAGATCCGAATCAGCCATGGTATAATAAAGATTATTGTTTATCCAGTCTGCATCCGGTGAATGATCAAAAGTTTTAATGGTTGAGAATATACCCAGAGGTTCATCTTGATCCTCGAATCCTGCCGCAATTGCGGCATGTTTTAAAAAGTGGTTTCCGGGCAACCATGTTTCAAGCTGCAGGACGCCTCGAGTTCTAAGCATTTGACCCATTTTGCTAAAAAAAACGGCAATTTCTTTTTCGGATTTGGGAAAAAGCATATCCACAAGAGTCGCGGTATCTTCTTTTAAATATAGAACCGCATATCCTTGAATTTCGTCGGAAAACATACCTTTCAGACAGAATATTTCGTATTTTTTCTCAGGATGCCTGCAAAACCGCCAGCGCAGGAATTCGGATTGTCTGACCACCGCATATGGATAATCTATACAGCACTTTTCCCATAACCTGTCAAATTGTTCTCCAGGATTTTCAATCCCCTTTATGTTTAAAAGTGAGGCCTTTTTTTTTGAGGCCAGTACGCCTGTTTCGCCTTTTAGATAGGAGACCCCGCCTTCCAGGGGAGCATACCCCAATACCCTCTTTCCAAGTTCAAAATGAAATTTCCCTGGAAACCCATACAAGATTTCGACAGAATCCTTCTTGCAAAAAAATTCAAAAAAAGCTTGGGCCGTTCTTGCAAAAAGCCCCTGTCCCCGGAAATCCGGATGGGACATGATATCCATTGCTTGCATAATAACAACATCTTGCCCTTCCCTTGATGCCTTAAATGGGATGCCGCCAAAAAGTGCAAGGATCTCCTCATTGTCTGATTCGCACAAAAGAATTGTCTGAGAGTACGGATTATCGAAATACTTCCATCTCCATAGCGCCCGGTTCATCTCCTTATGGAAAGTGAGTCTCCATAGTTCCAAAAGCCTTTTTTCATCGTTTTCCCGAAATTTGCGAATATTAAATTTACCTGAGTTTGTTTCAATTGTCTTTTTCATCTTTATCGACCTCAAAAATAAAATGATATTCCAACATGTTATCTCCAGCTTTCTAACGATTTTTCGGCATAGGTGCAGTCACGTAATGCCATGCGGAGATAAATACACATTCCTTCAGGGCGCCCGTTCATAACCATTTCCGTCTTTTTGTTGACAGCATATTGGTTTAAATGACACAATTCAAGCGATTGTACGTTTTTCTCAGACTGGTCTGAGACCATTGATCAATCTATGATGTTTGAACACAGTTGGGAAACATGAAACTACTCATCCTGGTACCCGTTTTTAATGAATGGCCCCATCTTCTGCCTGTGCTGAAGAACCTGAAGGCTCATTTTTCCGAAATCTTGGTGATTGATGACGGGAGCGATGACAAATCCTACCTTAATCTTCTTAAAAAAGAGGGGTTTAAGTATATCGATATTCCCTTTAACCTGGGGCACTGGTGTGCTATCCAAACGGGTTTCAAATACGCTCTGACCAAAGAATTTGACGGGGTCATCACCTTTGACGGCGATGGACAACATCTGCCTGAAGGCGCACTGCGGATCGTTCCCGGTCTCGAACAAGGCTACGATGTGGTTATCGGAAAGGACAATGACCGTGGTGGATGGACCAGAAAATTCTGCAGGGGAATCCTGAACCGATTGTCGGGGCTTGACATCAGCGATTTTACCTCCGGCCTCAGGGGCTACAGCCGGGCGGCCATGGGCCAATTGACTCACGGGTCTTTTTTGAACCTCGACTACCAGGACCTGGGGGTTTTGTTCATGGCGAAGAAAAAGGGTCTGCGGCTCATGGAAGTACCGGTCAGGATGGAAACCCGGCGGGGAGAAAAATCCAAGGTTTTCCCCAATTTTGCCAGCGTTATGCGATACCTTTTCATCACCTTGACCTTCATTATTGCGAGAAGGCTATGATCTCCTACAAAATCACCACCGGTATTCTCGGTGCCGTCATTTTTATCATTATATTGCTTCTGGTTCGCAAGGGGAAACTACAGGAAAAATACGCCTTGACCTGGTTTGCCATCGGCATCGTGGTGGTGGTGTTGGGGGTTTTTCCGGTAATCCTGGATAAAATCGCTAAATTTACCGGTGTTTCATACGCCCCGGCGCTTCTTTTTGTGATCGCGGTGGGCTTGCTGTTGATTCAAAACCTTTACCTTTTCATTTTTGCATCTCAAAACGAAGTACGGATAAAGGAACTTCTTCAGGAAGTGGCGGTACTGAACAAACTGGTGGCGGAATTGCGGAAAGAGATGACGTTGCGTGCGGAATCCATCAAGGAAAACCGCCCCGGGAGACACGGTGGGTTAAATGGGATGAATGACCCTGTCAACGATGATCAGGAACCCGATTTTCCTGCCAGTATCTCCTCATAAATTCCCTTAATGCCACGTGCCACAGATTGAATTTGAAATTTCATTTTGAAATTCTCACGCCCTTTTCGGCCCAGTTCCCGGCATAATTCAGGGTTGGCTGCCAGATTTTTCAGTTGCGCTGCAAGCGCATCAACATCGCCTGGGGGAACCCGCCATCCGCAATCACCTTCCTTCACCACCCATCCGGGCCCGGAACCGGGAATATCGCTTACAACGATCGGCTTACCATACCGCATGGCCTCCAGCAGCACCACGCCAAACGCCTCGGTTCTTTCAAGGGAGGGCAGGCAGAACACATGGCACGTGGCGAATAGGGCCTGAAGCATCACATTGGAGAGACCGCCCCTGAGCAATACGCGGTTTTCGAGGCCTTTCTGACGAATCTCTGTCTGCAGATGAGCCCTGAGATTTCCATCGCCCACAATCTGAACCGCCACCCCATGAGTTCGCCCGGCTGCCCGGATGAGAACGTCGAAGCCCTTGTAATAAGTAAGGCGGCCCACGGCAAGCACCCTCAAACCTGGCTGCCAGCTTCTTTCCGCCTGCTGAAGTGCGTCCGCCTCAGGCCACGGAAGGCGCTCAGGGTCCACGCCCAGAGGAGCAACAACACATTTCGAAGCCCATGGCTTTAGAGGGATGCTATGGTTCAGATAGGGTTTTGAGGCCACCAGAATCTTTTCAGACCGCTTCAGCATGCGTTGTTCCAATGGCCGATAACATCGATAGGCCGTTTGAAGACGACGGTCAATAGTCGAAGGCACCACGTCGGATTGCCACTGAATGACCCATGGAACAGCGCGGGCTTCCGAAACAGCCAGACTCCAGAACGCTGAAGGGTTGGGGAAATGCAAATGAAGGAGCTGCGGGCGAAAGGATCGAATAATTTTTCTGAGGACCAGCGGAAAAGAGAGGCTGATGGGCACATACAGGATCTGCCCTAAGGATGAAGCCCGAAAAACCTGAACTCCTTCAATCTCTTCCTTCAAAGATGACCTACCGGGCAGGTGATGGTGAACCAGGCCGGCAGCGTCTAAACCTTCCTTTTTATGCGCCTTCAGAAGGTCCCTTAAAAAAATCTCCATGCCCCCGGCGTAGGGCGGATAGTATTTTCCGATGTGAAGGATTCGCACGGCTAATGACCTGAAAATTATTGCAGGCTTTTATCCAGGCGTTTGGAAAGCAACCCCACCTGATGTTTCATACTGCGGTCCGTCTTCATCTTTTTCTCCACCAGTTCAGTGGCGTACACCACGGTGGAATGGCTTCGGTTGATGGTTCTGCCGATAGATTCCAGCGTCTCATCGGAATGTTTTCGACAAAGGTATGCATAGATGTTTCGTGGATAAGCATACACTTTTTTTCGAGATCTGGAACTGAGCATCTCGAAATCCACCTTGTAATAATCACAGACCAGTGTCATTATTTTTTCGGTGGTAATGGAACTTTCCCCCGATACCAGTGAGCTCACCACCTCCCGGGCCAGATCCATGTTGATTTTTGCCCCCACCAGTTCAGCCCTTGCCTTGAGGCATTTCAGTGCGCTTTCCATCTGCCGAACGTCAGGTTTGAGCCGGCCCGCCAAGAAATGAACCACATCCTTTGAAAGAGAAACGTTGTAGGCCCTGGCTTTTTCTTCCAGTATCTTCACACGGGTATTATAGTCCGGTCCTCCGATGGTGGTGACCAGGCCGGAAGTCAGGCGGGAAGAAAGCTCCTTGGACATCTGTGGGATATCCTTCGGCGGTAGAGAACTGGTGAAGATGATTTTCTTGTGATCCTGGGCCAGCGCATCCAGTGTGTAACCCAATTCCGCCTGTATCTTTTCCTTTCCACCCAGGAAATGGACTTCTTCCAAAAGAAGCACATCACACATTCGACGGTATCGGCTTTTAAATGCCTCAATACGACGATTCCGCAAAGAGGAGATCATTTCGTTTGTGAAGTCCTCTGCGGTCATGTAAAATAAGCGGGATCGCGGGTTTGCGGCCAGAATAGCATGCCCGATGGCTTGAGAAAGGTGGGTCTTTCCCAAACCGGTATTGGAGAGCATCAAAAGCGAATGGTAATCACAGGGATTTCCAAGGGCAATGTTCTTTGAGGCCGAATAGGCAAATTCATTGGATTGCCCCACAATGAAACGCTCAAAGGTAAACTGGCTGTTCAACAAAAGACTCCTGGAAGGCTTTTTTGGGGGCATGCCTGGAAGGGTCCTTTGATCCGGGTGGGGCAAAAGGGTAGCGGGGGATGGTGTTCTTTTCCGGTGCTGCACTTTAAGTTGAACATCTACAGGTCCGTCGGCCATAGCGTTAAACTTTTCCCTGATGAGGTCCAGGTAATTTTCTGCAACCCAGTCTTTGGAAAATCGATTGGGACAGCCCAAGACAACCGCGCCCTTTTCAGCCTGCAGATATGCGATGGGTTTTATCCAAAGAGAAAAGGTGTTGTCCGGAACCCGCGTTTTGATCTGATTTTTAATTTCGCCCCAGGCGGTTTTCATGGTTTACTCCCAGTGAAATGAAAAAGATGAAATGAAAAAGGATGAAGTGAAAAATCACGGCGAAAGATGAATGCTGAAATACCTACAGCAAAAGCAATGGGGCTGTCAAAGAGGCTTTGGCGCAATCAATATTTAAGGGCACAGTGCTTTTCGACATCGGCTAACCTGTTCCGTTTACAGTAAAAATAAGGGCTCTGGCTCTAAGGTGCTGAGAAAGCAATGCATTTTATATTTATAAAATAAAAGTAATATCAAATATTTATAAGACATGCACTATTTGTTGAAAAAAATTACCACAAGTTTTTTCTCCCGTTTAATCTGTTTCTCTTTATTTTTTTGTAAATTTCATTTTTTTATTTTGCTTTTTTCGAAAAGTCGCGTTTGCCCAATCTCCGTCAGCCTTTTGGCATTTTCTCCCAAAAAAAAGAAATTGAGAAATGGAATTTATGGCTGATTTTCACACGTAATGCCGAGCCGGATACTCCGATTTTACCGAACCGGCTGGTTAAAATAACCCAAATCCAGATCAGGAAAACGTTCCGCCAAATGCTCCGCCATTTTTCGCATTCCGATACCTTTTTCACCGGTAGCGGGCATTTTTTCCAGATAAAAGGCCGGATCAATACAGAGGTTTTTAAGATGCAGGAAATTTATGCCGGTTTTAGAAATCAACGCCGTTAATGCATCCACCTCTGCCGCCTGATCCGAAATTCCCGGAAAGACCAGATAGTTGATCATGGTATACAGTCCCATTTCCCGTGACAGGGCGATGGCATCCATCACGTCATCAAATCCATAGCCTCTGGGTCGATAGTAGGCTGTATAAAATTCCGGTCTGGCGCTGTTCAAGCTGATGCGGATGGAATCCAGCCCGTACGCTGCAATCTTTCGAATCCGATCGGGGAAGCTGCCGTTGGTATTCAGGTTAATGGTGCCCTTTCGGGTCTGTCTTCGAATTTCCCTGATGCTGTCTGCAATCAACTCATATTCCGTAAGGGGTTCCCCTTCACAACCCTGGCCGAAACTCACAATAGCCTCGGGGGCATAGTTTAAGTGTGCCACGGCCAGATTGACGATTTCTTCCATTGAAGGGGTGAACCTGATCCTTTCATGGGACGCTTCAAAGGAAGCGCCCGGCTGAAGGGAAAGGCACCCCAGGCAGGCCGCATTGCATTTCCGGCTCACCGGTAACGGGGCCTCCCATCTTTTCAGGAAGAGATTTTTTGCGGCAAAACAATGGCTTTCCGTTGCGCAAGTCGTCAAATGATTGACCAGGGGACCGGCCGGGTTTTTTTCCATAAAATCCGAAATGGCCGGAACCAGTTCCCGGTCGTCATAATGGCGGGGGTCCCACCGCTCATTATACTCCACCTCAAACCCGGCGGACCAGTACTGACCATCCCTGAAACCGACGGCCCCATAGGCCCATGACGGCAGCACAAAGGATTTCTCGCTGTAATCCGCCGCAGGAAGATGGGTTCTGACAAATCCCGGTTCAAGAAAAACAGCGACCGCAAAACAGGTCGTCGGGATCCCTTCCATATCCATTTCATAGATGGTTTTCAGTTGACCCGTTTTGGGGTCAAGGCCCAGAGGGGGGCAGGAGGGGATATAAAAGAGTTTACTGAATTCCGGCATGATGATGAGGTCTTCAGGTTCAATGGGGGAGAAGTTTGCTCCGAAAAACCCGGCCATTTTAAGATATGGATGTTCAAAAATCTGACCATCGCCGTCTGCGTAGAGCATGAACGGCAGGTGTTTCATATTCCTAACTGTCATAATGGATGCCTTTTCTGATACCTAACAAGTTGACTCCGATCTATCTGAAGGCTTAAGATAACAGAAATACAATATCCCGACAAGGGTGCCCACTTTAAAAAAAGATGTTGTTTCTAAATAAAAACACTGCAAAGAAGGGAAAGCAATTCAGGCTTGTTAAGTTTTTCGCCTATGCCAGTTTTGTTGTCCTCATCATCTTCAGTTTACCCTTTTCCATGGTCATCTCAGAGCGGGCCAAGGACATCCTGATGAAAAGCCATGAGACTTACGCCCTGCTGCTGGGTGAGAACCTGAATCACCAGGTCTTTCAGAATTTTGTGCTGCCCGTAACCCAACAGTTCGGGAAGATGCGATTAAGGGAGAAACAACAACAGGCTTTAATGGACCGAATCGTACGAAATACGACCCACAGCTTTAAAATCGATTTGGTCAATATGTATGATATCAACCAAGGTGTTATTGCGTACAGCACTGATCCCAACCTTATTGGGAAAAAAGTGCGGGAAAGCCTTGGCTACAAAAAGGCGGTCATGGGGCAGAATTCTTCCAGGCTCGTATCCGGGGGAGATGGTATCTGGGGCACCGGCATTCAACGGGTGGGGGGCGAAAAAAAGCTGCGAACCTATATCCCCTTTATGGGCGCCGGGCCTTTTCTGGGGGATACCGGGCATGTTTTGGGCGTCTTTGAATTGATACAGGACCTCACCGAGGAATATGGATCCCTGGTTCGGTTTCAGTATCTGATTTTCGGATTGTCACTCCTGATCATGGGCATGATTTTTGTGGCACTTCTTTTTATTGTACACAAAGCGGAAAAAACCATTGCCGGAAGGGCCAGGGAACAACGAGAACTGGAGGCTCAGCTGAATCAGGCGGAACGACTGGCGGCGCTGGGTCAGATGATCGCGGGCGTGTCCCATGAAATCAGAAACCCTTTAGGCATTATTCGAAGCACCGCCGAGCTGATGGGCAGCATGTCGACCGGCAATGAATCACAGACCAAGCTCTCAGGCCTGATTGTTGAAGAATCGAGTCGGCTCAATGATATTGTTACGGAGTTCCTCGACTTTGCTCGGCCCCAAGAGCCTCATTTTCAGGATTGTGACCTGGATGAAATCTTGAACAAAAACATGGCATTTTTGCAGATAGAGCTTGAAACAAGAAAAATTTTACTGCAGGACAATTTACCCCATCGGCCTTTGCCGCTCAGGGCGGATCCCCAATTGCTCTACCGGTCTTTTCTAAACATTTTCATGAACGCCATCCAAGCCATGAAAAACGCCGGAACCCTTTCGGTCGGCGTTTCGGAAGAAAATGACCATTACCGGGTGGCCATTGAAGACGACGGGGGCGGCATTCGTGAAAAAGACCTGAAAAAGATCTTCGATCCTTTTTTCAGCACCAAAGACAAGGGAAGCGGCCTGGGTCTTTCCATTGTTCGCAATATCATCGAAGGACACAAAGGTCGCATATGGTTTGAGAGCCATTACAAGGAATCCACTGCTCGAAAAACGGGAACCCAGGTTTTTATCCAGCTGCCAAAAGGATAATCTGGATTTTTTTATACGGAGCCCGAAAACTATGGAAACCATCCTGATTGTTGATGATGAAAAAAACTATCTCGTTGTGCTGGAAGCACTTTTGAGCGCTGAGGGCTATGAAATTGTAACGGCGAGGGACGCTAAAATGGCCGTCAGCATCCTTCGTGAAGCAGATCTCGATCTGATCATCACCGATATGAAGATGCCCGGAATGAGCGGTATGGAGCTTCTTGAAACATGCAAGAAAATCAATCCGGAAATCCCCGTTATCATGATGACCGCCTTTGGCAGCATTGAAATGGCGGTTGAGGCCATGAAAAAACTTGCCTATGATTACATCCAGAAACCATTTGAAAATGATCAGCTCAAACTGACGGTAAAAAAGGCCATGGAGAACCACCGGCTGGTAAAAGATAACAGGCTACTGGCGGAGGCCCTTTCCAATCGGTACAGGTATGGCAATATGGTGGGCAAGAGCAAGCCGATGGTGAAAGCGTATGACCTCATCGACAAGGTCTCCGGTTCCAAAGCGTCAGTCCTCATCACCGGACCATCGGGCACCGGAAAAGAACTCATTGCCAAAGCCATTCACTACCAGGGGCCGAGAAAAGAAAGACCGCTCATTTCCATCAATTGCGGCGCTCTGACGGAAACCCTTCTGACCAGTGAATTGTTCGGGCACGAAAAGGGTGCGTTTACGGGTGCTGTCGCCATGAAAAAAGGCCGGTTTGAATTGGCGGACGGGGGCACCATATTCCTGGACGAAGTGGGGGAAATGCCGCCGGCGCTTCAGGTAAAACTCCTGCGGGTCCTTCAGGAAATGGAGCTTGAACGGGTGGGGGGAACCCGGACCATCAAAGTGGATGTTCGTGTCCTTTCCGCTTCAAACCGGAATATCAAAGAGGATGTGGCCAAAGGCGTATTTCGGGAAGACCTCTACTATCGTCTGAATGTGATCCACATCGACGCACCATCACTTCAGGAGCGCACCGACGATATACCGCTGCTCGTGAAGCATTTCATTGAGAAATTTCAAGAGGGGGATCGCAAAAAGAAAATCGAGCTGCGGCCTGAAGTGTGGAAAGCGCTTTACGCACACTCGTGGCCGGGAAATGTCAGGGAACTGGAAAATGTCATTGAAAGAGCCATGGTGTTGCATACGGGGGGTGTTATCACCGTGGATGATCTGCCAAGATCACTCGTCGATACTGAAACCGAGTTCGATGTGGAGCGATTTGTCCCCTCCCACATCCCCCTTCCCAAAGCCATGGAAGAGATAGAGGAAAGGCTTGTTCGAAGAGCCCTGGCCCAATCCAATAACGTTCAGTCCCACGCGGCCGGAAGCTTAGGCATTACCAAAAGCCTGATTCAGCACAAAATGAAAAAGTACAACATCACCCTATAATGGTAAAAGGTCTTGTACCCAATAATTTTCAATTATTATATATGCTTACACCCGAAAGTCTTTTCAAAGCCGTTTTTGAGTACAAAATTCTGTACTATTTCGGCTTTCCATCATAAAACTGAAAATGATCGTTACCCGAATTCACCCCATAAAAAACAATAGGTTATAGAAAAAAACGGCAACCCTTGATTTTTTGGCAAGCTAATTGCATTCTAGGAAAGGTCATATAGAGTCTAAAAATTACTCTTTCCTCCTAAGAAACTAACCTCGCTTTGCGGGGTTGGTTTTTTTTATGCCTCCCAAAATCAGCAATCCGGTCTCAATATCCCAATCGTTTCAAGGCGCGGGTGTCTTTGCTCCAGTTTTTCTCCAGACGTACCGCCAGATCAAGATAGACCCTTGCTTCGAAAAGCGACTCCAGCTCAAGCCTGGCGGAACGACCGATTTTCCGGATCATCCCTCCCCCACGGCCAATGAAGATACCTTTCTGGGAATCGCTTTCAACATGGATTCTGGCCCCAATGGATACCAGATTTTTTTGGGGTACATCCTCAATCTCCAAAATGGTGACGGCACATGAATAGGGCAGTTCCTGGCTGAGGTATTGATAAATTTTCTCCCGAATAATTTCAGATACCATGAAAGCCTCCGATTGATCGGTGTTCATATCCGAAGGGAAAAACCTTGGCCCCGGTTTCAAGCACCGTTTCAATTGGCTAAGCAATGCATCCACACCATGGCCTTTGAGCGCGGAGATGGGAATCATGGCATCAAAAGCTAATTTTTGGCTATAATCCCCTAAAATGGGGAGAATACGTTCTTTTTCCACCCTATCGATTTTGTTAATGGCCAGAAACAAGGGTTTTTTAATTAATTTCAAGCCATTGATAATGGATGGAACCGCCGGGTCTTCACGGGCACCCGCCTCGGTCATCATCAGAATGATATCCACTTCATGAAAGGCGGCAAAAGCGGCGTCAACCATTGATTTGTGGAGCGCCGTCCGGGTTCGGTGAATCCCCGGGGTATCCATGAACACCATCTGGCAGTCATCCTGGTGAAAAACACCCAGGATACGGTTTCTGGTGGTTTGCGGTTTAGGGGATACGATGGCCAGTTTCGTCCCCATGATGCGGTTTAACAGGGTTGATTTCCCCACGTTGGGCGGACCGATAATGCCGATGAATCCCGATTTAAAACTCATATCTTCTCCAAACGAATCCTTCCCATTGGAACCGTGTCATCGGGCACAACGCCCATGACCCTTGCCCCTGTTATTTGTTCAATTTTCCGGATTCCCCTGTTTTTGTAGCCCCTTACCAGGGGAATTTCCCGCATGGGCACGTGAATTCTGATCTGTTCGGCATCTCCAGGGACCGGCAGGTCGGGTGCAATCCCCCTGAGATGAATGGCCGAGCGGACCAGGAATCCAAAGGCGGGGTGCCAGGGCCCTGATACGATGCGACCCTTTTCCAGAAGCGACGGCGAGCTCATAAGGCCGATTCTGATCACCGGAATCCCATTTCCCTCGAGCAAAAGGACGCTTTCCACACATACGCTGACGGCTTCCCCAAGAGAAAATGGCCGATACGACCCCTCCCCATGCATCCGGGCGAGTCCGGTCCCCTTTATCACCAGGGCGGGGTACAGCCGCGCCATATGGGGTTTAAGGGCCAGCACTTTTTTTATGGTAACGGAAAATTCTTCCCTTGAATCACCGGGAAGGCCCGGCATGAGCTGGATTCCCACCTTGAACCCGTGGTCTTTCAACATCCGAACCGCTCTTATGGTGTCTTCTGCACAGTGTCCCCTTTGAGAAAGCGCCAGAACACGGTCACTCATGGACTGGGCCCCGAGCTCCACCGTGGCAACGCCATATGTCTTCAAAATTCTCAGGCGTTCTTCATCCAGCGAATCGGGGCGCGTTGAAATCCTGATGGACTGTACCATGCCGGAGCGCACGTACGGTGCCGCAGCTTTCAGCAGGGATTCCATGCGGGCTTTTTTAAGTCCGGTGAATGTCCCACCATAAAAGGCCAGCTCAGTGTTTCGGCTCGGGTCAAACCCTTTGGCGTGTATGGCCGCATCCAGCGTCTTTCGCACCTGTTGCGGGTCTGTTAATTGACGCGGTTGGGCGGTGATCTTTTCCTGATCGCAGAAAAGGCACCTGTGGGGACATCCGGCGTGGGGAATAAATATGGGGATAATCAGGGGTCTCAATCTTCTTTCAGGCGAAAAAACGCCTCCTTTGCCGCACACTGCTCGGCCTCTTTTTTGCTTTTCCCCTCCCCCTCGGCCAGAACAATGCCATTAACGGCCAAAGCAATACAAAACACCTTATCGTGTGCAGGCCCTGTTTCTTCCGTGAGCCGGTATTTTGGAAGACTTTTGAAGGCCTGCTGGGTAAATTCCTGTAGCAGACTCTTAAAATCCTGAACCAGATCATCTGTTTCCAGCTTTTTCAGAAGGGGCGAAAACAACTTCTTAATGACCTTTTTGGTGACGTCAAATCCACCATCCAGATAAATGGCCCCGATAAGGGCTTCGGTGACATCCGCAAGGATAGAAGGTTTCTGCCTGCCGAGGCTCTGGTCTTCCCCCTTCCCCAGAAGCAGATAGCGGCCCAGTTCAAGCCTTGTGGCCACATCATGAAGCCCTGCTTCATCGACCACCATGGACCTGAACCTGGAGAGTTCCCCTTCATTGGCCTCTTCGTTTTTTTCCATGAGCAAATGGCTGACGGCCAGGTCGAGCACGGCATCTCCCAGGAATTCGAGGCGCTCATTGTCTTCAAGGCCGACCCCCACATGCTCATTCACATAGGAGGAATGGCGAAATGCCTGAAGGACCAGCGCAGGGTCCCTGAACGTATATCCCAGCACTTCATAAAGGGTTTCAAATTTCCGGTTTGAATGGGCGACTTTCATAAAAATTCACTTGCCTGGTAGGATCAGAAGGCTGAACCATTAAGGCTATATATAAGCCGGCGGTCATTTTTAAGTCAAGAAGATCTTCGGTAGAGACGGGACAGGGTTTCAAGGGAAATACCCATGGCCATGCCCGCCAGCATTAGCTGGTTGACCCATGTGGTCTTGAGCGGCCCTAGGGTTTTCCATCGACGGCCCGATGTGACGGCTGTACCCGTTGCCGAAAGAACCTGCACATTTTCGTGTTTGATCAGATGACGCACCAGCAAAAGGTCCTCCCCGATGGGAACCATGGGAAAGCCACCGACTCTTTCAAAAACCGACTTTTTCATGAAAATCGCCTGGTCCCCATAAGGAAGCCGAAGGTATCTGGATCGCAGGTCTGTAACCCACTCCACAACCCGCATCAGGGGACGGTGAAAATCCGTTTTGAACCGGAACGCCCCCAGCACGGTCCCTTGTGCCATCAGAGTTTCAAAAACCTGGGTCACATAGCCTTCGGGCAAAAGGGTGTCCGCATGGAGAAAGAGCAAGTTTTCACCTTTAGCCGCAGCGGCCCCGCGATTCTGCTGCCGAGCGCGACCCAAAGGAGAGTGGATAACGCGTGCACCAAGGGATTGAGCCCGAATGAGGGATTCAGCTTGACTGACGGTGCCATCGGTACTTCCCCCGTCTACCACAACCACTTCCACGTCCCGGTCTGTTGCACCCAGAATGGATCGGTGAATATGGTCTTCTTCGTTAAAGGCCGGTATTACGACCGTCAAAAAAATCTCTGGAATATCCTCATCAGGCCGCCATCTCCTTAAGTCTTCAGGGGTGTCCACATCCGACAGAAATTTGAGAAGATGAACCGTTAAACCCATGCGCCGGGCCAGGGCCAATGTCTGATCCAGGACCATGGGGGTGCTCCAGTCGATTTGCTGAAAAAGGTCAATGGGACGTTTCAGCCCCATGAGCCAATATCCACCATCCGTGCTCGGCCCCAGGACAATATCGTGTTCCCGCAGTGCAGCAAAGGCTTGTGCCAGGATTTCGACGTTTACCCCCGGTATGTCCGTCCCCAGCAGAACCACCCGTCTGCTTCCTTCAATCAGGGCATCAAACAAGGCAGATCGCATTCGTCGGCCCAGATCACCTGCCTGCTGAAAAGATAATATGGGAATGGCCCCCAGCCAGCGACGTACTTTTTCGGGTGTGCCCCCTTCAAAACAGCATTCGATGGTGGTTTTATGCCGGGCAGCAAATTGTGTTGCCGTGAGAAAGGTTTTTTCCGTTAAACGGCGCTGAAGGTTGGCGGCGCCGACCGGCCCCAGGGCGGGGATCAGGCGGGTTTTGGTATTCCCAGGCACGGGGTATCGCCCGAAAACAATAAGCCGGTCCCTAGGAAAGGTCTTTTCCATGATTCATGGCGCCCCTATTTGGCCAGATTGAAGCCTGCACCTTGCTTTTTTCATGGCGGGGACCGTGGTCAGCGCTCAGCCTCCTGGATAAAACCCAGCACACTTTTGTTAAAGGCCTCAGGGGTTTCAATCATGACCATGTGACCGGCTGAAGGGATAATATGACACCGGCTTCCCTCAATGGCCGTTTTCAGTTTTAGAGAAAGCGAAGGCGGCGTCAATTGGTCTTTTTCCCCACACAGGATAAGCGTGGGAAGGGTGATTTGTGCGATCCGGTCTCGCATATCAAACCGGTTGCAGGCCGTGAAATCCCCATGAACGATCGCTGATCCGGCCTCCCTCATTAGGACTGCTCCCTCTGTAACAAGTCTCTGGTCCACTCCCGGTGCATAGGCGTAAGCCATGATGGTATCAATGATGTTTTCAAAATTATTCAAAAGGCCATCCAGAAAAGCCGGCGCCACACCCAGGCGGGGGCCGGTTGCTGCCAGAATGACCCCCTTCATTAAAGCGGGGTTTTTAAATGCCGCCTCTTGAACAATGGCGCCGCCCATGGAATGGCCCATGAGGAAGGGCTGTTCGGGGGAAAATGCCTCGAGGGTTTCCATGAGCCATCGTGCATATTCATCAATGGTGTTTTTGGCGCTTCCAGCGGTTTTTCCGTGACCCGGTAGATCGATGGCCAGGGTGTTAAGGGATGATTTCAGCAGATGAACCTGATTGCGCCAAACCTGCGCACCCCCTCCGGCGCCGTGGATCATGAGAAGCGTCGGGCGGTTTGTTTTAAAATTTTTAAACCCGGCCTCAAATCCGATGCCGGCTTTTTCCAATGTTTGAAGGATCATTTAATAGATGTCCTTTCCTTTATTATAAGGAATACGCTTTACCAACGAACCAGCGCACTGCCCCACGTGAGACCGCCGCCGAACACCGGAAGGCAGACCAGATGACCCTTCTGGATGCTGCCGTCACGAACCGCTTCATCAAAAGCGATGGCACAGGAGGCAGAGGAAATGTTGCCGTACTTGTTGAGGGTCACATAAAATTTTTCCATTGAAAGATTCAGTGTCTTGGCCATGGATTGGAACATGCGTAAATTGGCCTGGTGGGGTATAAACCAGTCAATATCCTGAACGTCTACATTGTTATGCCCGGCCCCTTCCTTGATGGATTCCACGAAATGCCTCACCGCCACCCTGAAACTGGCGTTGGCTTCAATCAACTGAAGGACATGGCGCTTTTCATCCACGCTCTCATGGGAGATGGGCGTGGTTTTGGAGCCTCCCCCGGGCATCAATAGATCCTGGCCGTTGTGGCCGTCTGTGTGCAGATGGGTGGAAAGAATTTCAGGGCCCGCATCTCCCATCTGCAACACGGCGGCACCGGCCCCGTCTCCCCAGAGGATACAGGAGTTCCGGTCCGTCCAGTCCAGGGTGCGGGTCATGATTTCGGACGCCACCACCAGGACCGTTCGAGCAGCACCCGTCCTCAGGTATTGCTCCGCCACATTGAGGGCAAAAATGAAACCGGAGCAAGCTGCCGTAATATCAAAGGTTACGGCCTGAGGTGCATCCAGCTTGGCCTGAAGCCAGTTGGCAGCAGAAGGACAGCAGGTATCCGGGGTAATGGTGGCCACAATCATGAGGTCAACCTCTCCGGCTGTCATGCCGGCCATATCAAAGGCTTTAAGTGCTGCTTCACAGGCGAGATCAGCGGTTGTCACATCCGGATCGGCAATTCTTCTCTCGCTGACGCCGGTTCTTTTGACAATCCACTCATGGGAGGTTTCCAGACCCATTTTCTGAATATCAAAGTTGGACAGAACCTTTGGCGGCACATAAGATCCTGTCCCCAGAATTCTTACGGATTGCATATTTGCTCTTTCTCCACACGAATGTCCGATTAGGTTCAGTTTGGCGAGATATTCCTAAGTATTGGCGAAGCCAATCCCTGGAATGATATCTATCATTTGTGTAATATGTTGTCAATTGGCAAAATTTATTCTAAAAAGCTTAGAAAGCGTCATTAATCAAAGCCTTCTGTGTTTTATTCGACCGCTGATATGATGGCCTGATTTCTTGTTGAAAGGTGGTTTTCATGGCAGAATCGGTTTTAAAACAATCCATTTACCTGGATCATAACGGTACGACCCCCATTGCTTCGGAAGCCGTTTCCGCCATGACACCTTTTATGGCGGAACATTTCGGCAATCCTTCCAGTTCCCACTCGTTGGGCGTAAGGGCAAGCCACGGGGTTATGCGTGCGCGGGAAGATGTGGCAGCACTTTTGGGTTGTGGACCCCATGAAATCATTTTCACATCAGGGGGCACCGAATCCAACAATATGGTCCTCAAAGGGCTGGTCGATTTCAGGTATCCTGATCGATTTCATTTGATTACATCCGCAATCGAACACCCGGCAATTCTGAATCCGGCGCTTTTTTTGAGCGAACTGGGGGCACGGGTGACCATTCTTCCGGTGGATGCGAAAGGTCTCATAGACCCGGATCAGGTTCAAAAGGCCATTTTGCCTGATACCGGGCTGATCAGCATCATGCTCGCCAACAACGAAACCGGTGCCCTTCAGCCCGTCAGGGAAATTGCCGAAATAGCCAAGGGATATAACATCCCGCTGCACACGGATGCCGCTCAGGCCGTGGGGAAAATTTCCGTCCGGGTCAAGGCACTGGGGGTGGATTTTTTGAGTGTGGCGGGCCATAAGCTTTACGGCCCCAAGGGTGTGGGTGCCCTTTATGTGCGGGATGGTCTTTCCCTGACACCGCTCATTCACGGGGCCGGTCAGGAAGACGGAAGGCGGGCCGGAACGGAAAATACCATTTTGACAGTCGGTCTTGGCGCTGCATGCCGTATGGCCCGGGAGCGGCTCGCCCGTGATGAGAAAGAGATCGGCCATTTGAGAAATCAGTTACAGTCGCTTCTTTTTGAGGGCATTGAGGACCTGGCTTTAAACGGCCCTGAAACCAATCGACTGCCCAATACCCTCAATGTTTCAGTCCCCGGTCTTGAAGGGGGGCGGATACTTTCAGCAATTCCCAACGTCATGGCGTCCACCGGGGCTGCGTGTCACGATCAGGGGGTAACGCTTTCCCACGTGCTGTCAGCCATGGGGGTGTCTCCCCGGGTGGGTATGGGGGCCTTGAGATTCACCCTGGGAAGGCACAATACCCTGGCGGAGATTGAAGCGGCGGCAGGGGACGTCATCAACCAGGTCAGAAGGATGCGGGATGAATGAGATCACCGCTCCTGAACCTTTTTCCTACCTAAGCATCGCCGTGTCAGCACCCGTCAGGGAACCCTTTTCATACGCTGTTCCGGAAGGCCTCAGATCGCTGGTTCATATCGGCAGCCGTGTCCTGGTGCCTTTCAATCGCCGTCGAATAACCGGTTACGTGGTGGAAGAGATCTTTGAAACACCCGTTCACGACCTGAAGGAAATTGAGGATATCCTGAACCCGGAACCCCTCTTTCACCCGCAGATGGTCTCTTTTTTTGAATGGATCGCTGATTATTACCGGCATCCGCTGGGCATGACGATCCATGCGTCTCTCCCCGGGGAACCGTTTAAATCCGCCATGCTGACCGAAAAAGGGAAGGCTTTTGTTGAGGCAAGGCTTTTTGATTCGGAAGAAATTCGCATACTGCGCTGGATCGGCAATAACCGCGGAAAAAAACTCCCCTGGCCCATGAAGAAGATCTACCCCCTTCAGGAAAAGGGATGTATCCGGGTGGAAAGCCGCGTGAAGAAAGGCGGCAAAAAAGGCATTTTGGCGCGCCATACGGCAACAGCGCTCAAAAACCCGGGGGCAATGCCGCCCACCGGACCACACCTCCTGAATCCGTATCAGCTTAAGGCCCTCGCACAGATCAAGGATCAGTTGGACCAGGGAACTTTTGGCTCTTTTTTGCTTTACGGCGTCACGGGAAGCGGCAAAACCGAGGTCTATGTAAGGGCTGTTGAACACGTGTTGCAATCGGGCCGACAGGCGATTCTCATGGCCCCTGAAATTCTCTTAGCCGGCTATCTGGAGGGGGTTTTCAGCGCTCGACTGGGGGAACGGGTGGCCCTATACCACAGCGGGCTGAGCAAAAGTGAACGACGTTACCAGTGGTCTCGAATGGCGGCAGGGAAAGTGGATTTGGCGATCGGTGCCCGCTCAGCCCTATTCGCGCCACTGCCTCGGCTGGGGTTAATCATTGTGGATGAGGAGCACGATACCGCCTATGTGCAGACGGGAAGTGCCGGACCGCCCTATTGTGCGAGGGACGCGGCCGTGGTGCGGGCACGCTTGGAAAGCGCCGTGGTGGTTCTCGGATCCGGAACGCCGTCGGTCCAGTCCTTTCAAAATGCGACAGATTCACGCTATCATCTGCTTAAAATGCCCGAGCGGGTGGAACAGCGGCCGATGCCCGGCATGGAAATTGTGGACATGCGAAAGGCCAAAGATGAACGTGGCAAAGAGCCCATGATCAGCGCCACACTTCAGAAAGCCCTTCGGGAAACCCTGGATGCAGGCAACCAATCGATTTTGTTTTTAAACCGAAGGGGGTTTCATCAAATTTTTCTGTGCAGATCATGTGGCCGGGCCCTGCGCTGCCCCAACTGTGATGTATCACTGACCTTTCATCTCAATTTAAACCGCCTGGTTTGCCATTATTGCGGTTTTACGTCCCCGCCGAATGTACCGTGTAATATCTGCGGGGGACACAGCCTGAAGCCTTTCGGATTCGGAACGGAAAAGATGGAAATCGAATTGAACGCCCTTTTCCCTGACGCCCGCATCTCCCGCATGGATACGGATTCCACCCGTAAGAAGGGCACGGCTGCGGGCATCCTGAAGGACTTCGCCAGTGAAAAAACCCATATCCTCGTGGGCACACAGATGATTACCAAGGGGTATGATTTTCCCAGTGTGACCCTCGTAGGAGTGGTTGCGGCGGATTTGTCGCTGGGATTCCCGGATTTCAGGGCGGGGGAGAGAACCTTTCAACTTCTGAGCCAGGTGGCCGGAAGGGCGGGGCGGGGGGATCATAAGGGAAAGGTAATTATTCAGACCTTCAATCCGGATCATTATGTGATTCAAGCGGCAGTGAAGCACGATTTCAATCTCTTTTTTGAAAAGGAAAAAAACCTGCGCAAGCAGCTCCGGTATCCCCCCTTTTCCAACCTCGCCTGCCTGAAACTTCAGGGCAGCGACCCCGCAAAAACCGGGGCAACGGTTCGTGAACTGGGTCGGCGGTTGCGAGAGATGCTGAAAAACTGGCCCACCCGGGGAAAGGAAGTTCAGCTGCTGGGTCCGGTTGCGGCGCCCATGGCAAGACTGAAACGCAAATTCCGCTGGCAACTGCTGATCAAGTGCGAAAGCGGTTCCCTGCTGAAACACTTTCTTCAAGAGACGGAAAGGGTTTTTGATCAGATGCCGGGGGCAAACCGGGTACAATTCATGGTGGACGTGGATCCTTATGATATGCTGTAGAAAATGGTTTAAGCTGATTTCACTTTTTACGGGACCATCAACCATGAGAAGATGAAATGCGTCAGAGTCATAAAATTCCTTGCAATTTGACGACGATCTGTTATCAATAGTTTATAGCTATCCCGGCCGGTTACATGCACCAGGGTCTTACCATTTAGATAAGTTCACGTTCAACCGATCAGCACCGGAGGAGAAGATATTTCCGGCCGTGCGAAAAAAACAACCCCTAAAATTGCCTTCAAATGGAAATCCATGAGGTCTGAGTATTGGCTGGGACATGCCTACAGCAGGTTATCCAAAGAACTTGCGACGCCCTCGCCGCCTTGCTGCAACACGTGGGTATAGATCATTTCCAATCCTTTGCGGCGTGAGGATATTTTCGAGCAAGAGCATTTGGCAAATAGACTTCTCCGTAACCTTTTTTAAGATCCTGAGTATGGATCAGTTTGACACGTTCGAGATGTTCTCAGCCCTCTCCTCTCTTGTGAGGACGACCGGAATTTTAACGCGTCTGGGTGCACGTTCGGCATTTATCGTCTTGTCAAGAGGATGCTTAAGTACATGTTTGTAAAGAAAAACAAGGGCATTCATTGCCTGGTTTTGAGTTGATGGGGAAACGTTTCGCTCCCGTGCAAGATAGGTCAGAAAGGATTCTATTTTTCTTTCGCCGTCTTTCAGGTCGGCGCGGGACTTCATTTTATGGAATTGAACGTACCGCGTCACCCATGAACGGTAGCTCCGTTCTGTGTGAATTGAATAGTGGCATCGCCGCATAACGGCAGACATTTCGTCCAAAAGTTTCATGGCGATAAGGGTGTTGCCGGGGTCGATTTTTTGAATAGATTTCACACTAGATATTCGATATTGTAAACAGGCAATTTTGCCTGATAATATCGTAAATCGTTTACTATCAGGTGGATCTGCCTGATAATTAACGGTTGATCAGGCTCCGCCTGATCAACGCCCGGGGTGACCGGTTCCCGGTCGACTCGCCGGCCACCCCGGGCGTTATGTTTTCGCATAAAAAATGGGAGAAATTATGGATATCACTATATTTCAATTAATTCTCTCGCTTTTGTCAGGTTTCGGTGGTGCTTTAATATTACATGCTTTGACCGTCAGGGAGTCCAAAAAAGCTTGTAAAAAAGCCGTTCTAAAAGAAATGGAATTCGGAATTTATAAGGCAATCACAACAGTTAGCGGTTTTAGGAAAAACCAACCTCATGTATCGTTTAAAGGGATTGAATTGCAGGTTTACCCAAGCGCAATTACAAAGCATCCTGATCTATTTTGTGAGGAACAGACTCTAAAAGTGATGTTTTTGTATAACAGCTTTAAAACCTTCAATGAGAATTCGAAAAGTGCAACCGCAAATTACAATAACTTGGTAAACTTATTGTGGGAGGATATTATAAAATTCTTCAACATAGCTGCAGATGACATTATTCCTGCTTCATTGAGAAAATATAAAAGGGATATTGTAAATTTAACAATTGCCGATAGCCCGCCACAGCTCCCGGGATTGTTTGAATTGTAGTTCAAACATAACCCTGCTGCTCCAAGGGACGGCACAAAAAGACGCGCCGCCCCTGAGCAGCCCGTTATACAGACGAACCATTATGAAGCAAATTGATATGGAGGCATAATGCCACGCCTTTTTATTAGTCATTCCTCTGTTGAGAGTATCTTGGCAAATCAGATGGCATCTTGGATTGAAACCGCAATTCCGGACGTAACCTGCTTTTGTAGCAGCAGACCTGCCGATTTGGTTCCGGGGACAGAATGGTTGAAAGAAATATTCGAGAAGTCAACCTCTTCGGATCTGTGCTTGCTGATGCTTAGCCCCGATAGTGCCTTGAACCTTTGGGTTCATTTTGAGGCTGGTCTATCTCTTGGGGCCAAAATCAGCAACAAGGCTGTACCTGTCCTTTATGGGGGCATTACTCCGACAACAATGCCTTCAACAATTAGACATCTGCAGGCACTAGATCTTAAGAGTCAACCCTCATTTGCATCCTTTGTCTCTACTAGGTTCCTCAATAGGAAATCACCCAAAGAAGACCAGACTCACGCATCCTTTATAAATAACTTAAGTGAAGCTGCCTTGAGACTATTGAAATTTGGCCGGCTAGGTCTGCTGGAAGCGGAAAACATAAAGACACAAACTATAGATCAAGTTACGTTGTCCCCCGATGACTCGGAAATTGTTGTTCCGAGGGTTGCAGATGAAGGACATGTTGTTTCCGTTCGAGCCGAAATAATTCCTCGCAGACAGGGGTCTTTTGAGCATTGGAAATTTGGTATAAAGTTAAGGACCAGCCCTGATCAAAATAATAATGACAGGCTGTTTCAATTTCACGCTGGTTGTCACCAAGGCTTAAAATCTTGGACTATATACTTTTCTCAAATCCCTCAAGTCCCCATCAACCACCCCGCTCGACTTGATAATGAAACCCTTTGCTCACTTCAGGTATGGCTAACTAGAGACGGATGGAGAATCGGCTGTATTGGAATCGATTCGTTTGGCAACAGGACTTTGCTGCAAACGGATCGTTCAGATGACCTGTGGAGGCTGAGTAGTAATATTTGGTCAGATATCATTGTATCAGGATGGGCAGATGGAGGGCCTTTTCAAATCGATATTCAGCGTCTGGAGATAGATAGAAAGCCTTAGATGGGATGACATTCGTATATGGGGATAGGGAGGAGCCTCGCAGCTCCCCCCCTCCCACACCACCGTACATACGGGTCCGTATACGGCGATTCGGCTGATCAGAGCAGGCACGGATAAAACAGGTTCCGCCCTACCGGGTTTTTTTTCAGAATGCGACGTTACCGACC
>Ga0222666_1000184_pt1 | contig 48064 bp, 41 predicted proteins | sample AntAcemetagen655_FD_181710 | JGI IMG/M metagenome (GOLD analysis project Ga0222666, IMG submission 181710) | Saline water microbial communities from Ace Lake, Antarctica - #655 | ecosystem: Environmental > Aquatic > Non-marine Saline and Alkaline > Saline | place: Antarctica: Ace Lake...
TCTTTGATCCTGGGCAATAGCCGTCTCCCTCTCCATCTGTCGATGACCCAATCTCGAAATACCGTCGGTCGTGCAGGATGGAAGACTAACTCTTCGGCCTATATGTGTCAACCGGATAAGCATGGTTACAACCTTCTTCGATCTCCATATCCGATAAACGGCCCACCTCTTTGATGAGGCCGTCCACCACCTGAATGGCGTCCCCCTCAATGATGGGATTTTGAATGTTTCCGCTTAGAATGGTTTGAATATTTTTGAGTACGACACTGGCCATTATGCTACCTCCTTCATACTGAAATTTCCGGATTGAATGCCGGCGCCCAAAACCCGTTCCAGGTTGGCGGGCAGGTGATAGATGCGCACGCCAATGGCATTTGTGATACCGTTGATGATGGCGGGTGCCGTGGGGATAAGCGCCGGTTCCCCCACACCCTTGGCGCCGAAAGGCCCGGTGGGTTCAGGGGATTCGATAATAATGGGGATCACTTCCGGCATGTCGCTGGAAGTGGGGATGTAATAATCTTTCATGGATTCGGTTGTTGACGGATCGTATTCTTCCATGACGGCGAAACCCACCCCCATGGCGACGCCGCCGCAGATCTGGCCCACCACCGATTCCGGATGAACGGCGCAGCCCACATCGTGGGCCGCGATGACTTTATGGACGGTCACTTCCCCGGTGAGGACATCCACCGTCACCAGGGCCACATGGCACGCATAGGCGTAGGTGGCATAAGGAACGCCCTCACCCGTTTCCGGATCGAGCGGTACCGTGGCCGGATCAAAATATCCCTGCCATCGAAGGGGGATGCCCCGTTTTGTTGCCCGGGCTGCAATTTTTGAGAAGGAAACCCTGCGGTTCGGATCTCTGTCATCCACCACATGTCCGTCTGCCAGGACAAGGTCCGTTTTGGGGCGTTTCAGCAGATCCACCCCTTGGGTCAGAAGCACTTCCGCCAACTTTTCTGCGGCATCCCTCACGGCGTTTCCCGAAATATAGGTCTGCCGACTGGCGGAAGTGGCGCCCGCGTTGGCGGTGTAAGCCGTATCCCCCACCACCGCTTGAAGACTTTCCGGGGAGATTCCCAGTACCTGGGCTGCAATCTGGGACAATACGGTGGTGGATCCCTGGCCGATATCCGCACAACCGGTATACAGGGTAATGCGGCCTTCCGTATCCATTTCCAAGTGGGCCGTGGAGGGATTCCGCACCCCCGTGTTCCCGATGCCGTACCACATGGCCCCCACGCCCACACCCCGTTGTTTGGAAGGGGCAGTTTCCCCATGAACCCAGTCTTTCATGGCTTTTTCATAGTGGGGCCTAACTGCGTCGAGACATTGAAGAATCCCTACGCTTTCCTGCAGCGTCTGGCGGGTGGCGGTCCGGGATCCGGCTTTAAGGGCATTGACCCGGCGGATTTCGAGCGGGTCCATATGAAGGGCTTCCGCCAGAAGATCCATCTGGGATTCATGGGCAAAAGCGGCCTGGGGTACGCCGAACCCCCGCATGGCCCCGGCAAACGGATTGTTGGTGTACACACACAAGGCTTCCACATCCACATGATCCATTTCATAGGGACCGGTCGCGTGCACCGGCGCCCGGGATGCCACGGCCAATCCGTACGAACCATAGGCCCCCGTGTCGCAGATTATTCGGGCGGTCATGGCCATAAGACGACCATTTTTATCCGCTCCGGTTTTAAAGGCCATTCTGAGGGGATGACGTTTGGCGGTCATGCGGTAGGCTTCTTCCCGGGTGAAGATACACTTCACCGGTTTTTTGAGATGATACAGGGCCAGACCGATAAATCCCTGCACATTGAGGTCCAGTTTGGAGCCGAACCCCCCGCCCGTGGCCGCCTGAATGATGCGGACCTGCTGTGGCGCCACTCCCAGCAGGGAAACCACCTCACTGTGATCGTAATGGGGGTTTTGTGTGGAGGCGATAATCACCATGCGCCCATCCGGTTCCAGGTAGCCTGCGCCGGCATCCGGTTCCAGGTAGGTGTGCTCCAGAAAAGAGGTCCGGTAGGTTTTTTCCACCACCGCGGCGCACTGTTCAAAGGCTTTTTCCGGATCTCCCTTTTTGATTTTTCGAGTGAAGAGCAGGTTTCCCTTTTCGTGAACTTTGGGGGCATCCGGTTTCAGGGCTTCCTCCGGATCGTGGACCGATGGCATATCTTCGTATGTGACATGAATTCCGCTCACGGCTTTTTCTGCCGCATGACTGTTTTCCGCCGCCACCAGGGCCACCGCATCTCCCCTGGAGCGCACTTTATCTTCCGCTAAGAGCGGCCGGTCTTTGTTAATAATGCCGGTGATATTATTTCCCGGAATGTCTTCAGCCGTAAAAATCCTCACAACCCCTTTGAGCCGGAGCGCATCCGCCGTATCGACCTTTACAACACGGGCGTGATCCCGGTCGCTGGACAGCACTTTCAGCACCAGGGGGTGATCCAGTTCCATGTCTGCGCTGAACAGGGGTTCTCCCAAAAGGCGCTCAACGGCGCCGATCCTTGGAATGCTTTTACCGATAACGGAATTGTTGGTTTTCATATGGTACCATCTTTCATCAAGGGCGCCAGCATCCGCATAAACAGTCCCTGAACGGCCTTTTCCTTATAAACCGTGGAAGGCCTTATGCCCGTGACGCGGATCATTTCTTCTGCCATGAGTCGGGCTCCCGCCGCAAGTGTTTGGGGGTCCGAGCGTTTCCCCACGAGAAAAGACTCTACCTCCCCCATGCGCATGGGGGTCGGGGTGCCGGAACCCAGCGCCAGTCGAGCAGAAACAAAGGTTCCGTCCTTTTCGCGGTCCGCCAGCACGGCCATGCTCATGCGGGAAATGGCCAATGCCTTGCGTCGGCCGATTTTCTGAAAATCACTGAACCCGCCTCCCGCAGGTTCCAGGACAAAGCGGAGCAGCAGTTCATGGGATCTGATGCCGCTTCGGTACGGACCCACAAAAAGGTCCTCCACCGGAACGATCCGTTCCCCGCTTTCACACACCAGTACAGCCCTGGCCCCATGCACCAGCAGAGGAGGCACCGTGTCCGCTGAAGGTGAAGCGTTGCCCACATTACCGCCGATGGTGGCCACATTTCGAATCTGAGGGCTGCCGAAAAAAGCGCACGATTTGATCAGCGAAGGCGCATATTCCGCTACCAGGGGGGATGCATACATCTCGCTGATGGTGACGCCGGCGCCGATGGAAAAACCTTCTTCCGACAACGCGATCCCCTGAAGGTCCGAAAGACGGGAGATATCGAGCAGGTATGGGATTTCCAGTTTACCCGACCGCAGATCCACCATGACATCCGTTCCCCCTGCCAGGGGGCGCGTGTCGTCGCCATGGTCCCTTAAAAAGAGGAGGGCTTCATCCAGGGTTTCGGGTCTTGTATAGGCCGGATGAGTCAATGGTCTATACCTCCCCACCGGTTTTCTTGGCCCCGTCTTCAATGGCGGTGACAATCTGTTGATATCCCGTACACCGGCACAGATTGCCCGATATGGCTTCGACTACCTGTTTGTGCGTGGGCCGGGGGTTTCCCTGAATGAGAGACTGTGCACTCATAAGGAGTCCGGGGGTACAGAAACCACACTGCACCCCGTGATGATCCAGAAATGCCTCCTGCAGGGGATGGAGGGTTTCTTTGCTGCCCAGTCCCTCCACGGTCATGACGGTCCGGCCGTCCAGTTGGGGCGCCGCCATGAGGCAGGCATTGACGTTTTTTCCGTCCACCACAATGGTACAGGCCCCGCACTCCCCAATACCGCACCCTTCCTTGGTTCCTTTGAGAGACAACCGTTCTCTGAGCACGTAAAGGGCGGTTTCACCGGCGCCCACCTCCAGCTGGGTTTTTTCGCCATTCAGCGTAAACCGGATGGGAATCATACCATAGGTTTTCATACCGCTGTTTCCCTTCAGGAGCTTACAAATCCCTGATTTTTTTAAGATCCAATGTCTTGATGACTGTAATACCAGCCGCCTTCATCTCTTCCAGGGCTTTCTGGGTGGTGCCGGGCGCAACCCCTTTGCACAAATCTTCCACCACAATGACCTTGAAGCCTGCCTTTTTAGCATCAATGGCCGTCGCCTTAACGCAGTAATCCGTGGCAATGCCGTAAACCACCACCTTCTGAATGCCGTTTCGTTTGAGGATCTTATCCATCTCGGTTTTGGCCCCGCCATCATCCTGAAAGCCGGAATAGCTGTCAAAACGGGTATCCTTGCCCTTTTTCACAATGGCCAGAAAGAGGTTATTGTCCACCATCACCCGGCCGTTTTCCGTTCCCTGAATACAGTGGGGCGGCCACAAAACCTGGGGTTTTCCATTGACTTGAATCAGCTCAAAAGGCTTTTTACCGTCATGGTTGGTATAAAAGGAGACGTGGTCCGCCGGATGCCAGTCCTGAGTGCCGAAAATCACGAACTCGTGCCGGGCCAGGTCACGTGTGGCTTTTTCCACTTTTTTAACAAACGCTTCATCGGTTCCGTTAACCGCCAGGGAACCTTTCTTATGGGTGGTAAAATCCCCCTGCATATCCACTACAATCACGCCGATTTTCCCCGCCTCGGCGCAGTCGGGACAGGCCCCCACAAAAGTGGTAAACAAGGTAATTGCCAGAAGTCCCAGAAAAAAGCCGAAGCAACGTTTTGTCTTTTTCATATCCCCTCCATTTTCTTGATAGTTTAAGCGGCATTTGGAAATATCATTCCACAATCCGCAATCCGCAATCCCTAAACCCACCGGGTCACCACCGTTTTTTCATCCATGAACATACCCATGGAGGCCATGCGTGACTTGGCTGTTCCCACAAAGGACTCCCGACGAGATCCCAAGGGGAAAAAGGCATAGGGCTGGGCCACGCCCAGGTTCACCGCCACGTTGCCCACATTGGCTTCACGGATCATCTTTCTGGCATTTTTGCCGCTCTGGGTCATGATGGCTGCCGAATGGCCCAGGTCGGTCCGGGTGTTGATCCATTCGATGGCCTGGTCCAGACTTTCGCCCCGAATGAGGGCGGACACCGCCCCAAAGGCTTCTTCCTTGGCCATGGGCATGTCAACATTCACATCCTCAAGGATGGTGGGCGCCAGAAAGTAACCGTCGGGGTAGTCATCTACGGTTACGGTTCGCCCATCCAAAACCATTTTGGCGCCGTCCGAAAGGGACCGGTCGATCCACTCCAGGACCTTGTCTTTCCCGCCCTTGGCGGCGTAGGGTCCCATCTGGGTGCTTTCATCCAGACCGTAACCCATCTTCATGCTTTGGGCGGCAGCAACGAATTTTTCCTTCAATTCGTCATAAATGTCTCCCACCACCACCACATTGTCCACGCCCAGGCAACGCTGGCCCGTCATGCCGAAGCAGGCTCGCGTAAGCCACTGGACCGATTCATCCAGGTCCGCGTCCGGCATGATCACCAGCATGTTCTTGCCATTGCCGTTGATGGAAGACGTCTTTCGGAGCTTTCCGCACATTTCAAAGAGTTCATGACCGGCCCGGTTGCTTCCGATGAATCCCACACCCTTGATCTCCGGCTGGGACAGGATTTCCTGATTGATCTGCCGCCCGCCATGGACCACGTTAATAACGCCGGCGGGGAAGCCCGCTTCCTGGGCCACCCGGCTGATGGTTTCCGCGGCCACGGGATCCTGCCGGCTGGGGCTGACCACCACGGTACATCCGGCAGCCAGGGCATAGGGCACAAAGGAGGACCAGGCGTGCATGGGGATGTTACCCGGGGTAATAATCAAAAAGGCCCCAAGGGGCTCCCACACCAGGTACTGGTCAATGCCGTTGGCCAGCTGGTCCAGGTGTTCATTTTTTTTGACCAGGCCGTACAGGGCGGAGCACGCCGACTCCAGGTTTTCAATGACCCGGCTGACGGAGCCCCTCGATTCGCCGATGGTTCTGCCGTGATCCTGGGTGAGGATGCGGCACATATCTTCATAGTGCTCCTCAAATTTGGCGTGCATTTTAAACATCAGCCGCGCCCTGTCCCGCATGGGGACATCTTTCCAGGTTTGAAAGGCATCAGAGGCCGCTTTCACCGCTGAAAGGGCTTCAGCCTTGGTTGCGGTGGGGAATTCGGCAATCACCTCTCCCGTGGCAGGGTTGGTGGTTTCATGGATATCGGTGGACTTGGACTCCACCCATTCTCCGTTGATCAGAAATTTCAATTTACCATAGTGTTGTTTGACTTCTTTTAATAAGGGCATGCATATCTCCTCAGGTTAGCTAACCGCTAATAGCCAACAGCTTTTTAAATCATCTCGTCATCATATTCGGCAGCAAAAGCGCCAGATCCGGAAAAATGGTAACGAGGGCCACCACCACAAATATAGCCAGCAGAAAGGGGGCTACCCCTCGAAAAATCGTTTCCACCGGGACCCCCTTGGCCACACCGGCTACCGTAAAAATATTCAAGCCCATGGGAGGGGTGATGAGCCCGGCCTCCATCATCAGCACCGCGATTACGCCGAACCAGATGGGGTTGAACCCCAAGGCCAGAATCACCGGATAAATCACGGGCATGGTCAGGACCATCATACTGATGGCATCCAGGAAACAACCCAGGAACATGTACATGACAATGACAACGGTATGGATCACATAGGGAGAAACCGCCAGTGATCCGGCCCATTCGGCCACCTGCATGGGAATGGTGGACAGCGCCAGAAAATAGCTGAAAACATTGGCGCCGGCCACAAGAAACAACACCATGACCGAGATGCGCACCGATTCCTGAAGGGCTTCAATGAGATTTTTCCAGGTGAGTTTCTTTTTGAAAAGTGCGATCAACAGCAGCACCGTGGCCCCTATGGCGCCCGCTTCAGTAGGCGTAAAAAACCCGCCGTAAATCCCCCCCATGACCAGCAGAAAGACCGCCAACGGTTCCCATACCTTCAGAAGGGACGCGAGTTTGACCCGCCAGGAAACAGGTTCCGGGTTTGCCGGGGCCAGCTCAGGGTTGATTTTCACCATGAGCACCACGATCCCCACATAGGCCAGGGCCAGGGCCAGTCCGGGAATGATGCCCGCCACAAGAAGCTTTCCAATGGACTGTTCGGTGAGCATGCCGTAGACAATGAACCCGATGCTGGGCGGAATGAGAAACCCCAGCGTACCCCCGGCAGCAATGGCGCCGGTGGCCAGTCGGGGATGGTATTTATACCGTTCCATTTCGGGCAGGGCCACAGTCCCCATGGTGGCTGCCGTGGCCACGGATGAACCGGAGACCGCGGCAAAGCCGGCGCAGGCCCCGATGGTGGCCACGGCCAGCCCCCCCGGCATTCGTCGCAGCCATTTATCAAATGTATTATACAGGTCCTTGGTCATGCCCGAACTTCCCGCGAACCCTCCCATCACAATGAAAAGGGGGATCACCGTGTAGGGGAAATAGGCGGAAACCTCGTAAACGGTCCGGGCAACCATGGGGAAAGCCGCTTCAAAGCTGGCAAGATAGGCCACCCCTGCAAATCCCACAAACATCATGGCATAAGCGATATGCATGCCTAAGAAAAGCAGAAAAAACACCAGGCCTGTGCCGATGATACCGACGGTTACGGGATCCACAGTCAACTCCTAATTAGTTTTTGGATGGAATCCACCAGATCCAGCAGCAATTCCAGACAAAGAAAAAAGCCGGCTACCGACACCAACATCCTAAATGGGAACTGGGGTACGCGCAACATGTCGGAAACGGTGCGCTCTTCCATGCCCACCACCCAGCCTTGCCACGCCATGACACCGATGATGAAAAGACTCAGAAGGGTGGTAAGAACTTGTAAGACCAGGGCTGCTTTTTCGGGAAGTCGCGACACCAGCATGGTGACGCGCACCTGCCCGCCCACCTGATGGGTATAGGCAATGCCCAGCAGAACAAATATGGACAACAGGTAGCTGGACAATTCCATGGAACCGGGGATGGGCCGGGACCAGATGGCCCGGCCCACCACTTCTCCGGTGGTCAGCAGCATCATGGGGATCAGAAAAAGCATCCCCACATAGCTTAGGGAAAACGTCATTTTTTGAATAAACTTACGCATGGTCTCACAGTTCCCTTAATGTCGGGCGTTTATTCCGGGCGAATAATCCGGTTTTAAACTGGGCGCCCCTACTTTCTCCATTCGGGCGGCATGGCCACACAGGTGACCCCTGCATCCGTTGCCGCCTGATCGTATATAAGGACCGTCTTTTTGGCGGGGAGGCCCTTGGCTTCCAGATCCGCCACCCATTTCTTGGTCACATTCTGAAAACGGGTGAACCATTTCTTTTCCTGGTCAGGGGGCAGTTTGTAGAGTGTTACGCCCTTTGCCGCAATTTCCTTCATCATGGTTTTGTACACGCTCTGGTTGAGACCGCCCGTGGTACGGAAAGGATTGCCGGCCACCTCTTCAATAATGACTTTGAGATCATCCGGGGTCCTTTCCCAGACTTTCTTATTCATCACCACCCCTTCGGACACACAACCGAAGGTGGCCACCACACCGTATTTGGCCACTTCATAGAGTTTGAAAGCCAAAACCAGCGGCGGGCAGGTCACCAGACCGTCGATGGTGCCCGTTTCAAGGGCCAGGTACACATCGCCCAGGGGCATGAACACCGGTTCCGCGCCCAGTGCCTTGATGTACTGGGTCTGCAGGCCACCGGGAGCCCTGATCTTCAGGCCCTTCAGGTCGCCAAGGGTTTTGACCGGTTTTCGGGTCCACAAAAAGGCCTGGATACAACCGTTCAATTCAATGACTTTCACATCTTTAAACTCTTCTTCCAGGGCGCCCTTGTACACCTTGTTTCCGATATCAACGGCCACATCTTTTCCATCCACCCAGGCTGCAAAGGAGAGCACGTCGGTCAGCGGAAACCGGCCCGGGGTCCAGGTGGCGGTGAAATACCCCATGTCGGACATACCATTCCGCACGATATCAAAATGTTCCGGACCTTTGCCCAGCGCCCCCCCCGCATAGAGGGTGGTCGTGATGCGACCGTTGCTGCGCTTTTCCAGTTCCGCCAGCATGGGTTTCCACACGGTTTTTACTTCGCGGCTTGCCGGCGGGTGCCATGTGCTGAATTTCAGGTGAATTTTCTTTCCCGAATCCGCCATTACCCCCGCAGGCAATAGAAACATGGCCAGAAGACTCGCCAGCAAGAACCCCAGAAACAACCCTTTTCCTTTTTTCATTCCCCATACCTCCTCATTCAATTTGGTTGACATTTGAAAGGGACAAAAATATCCCATAACCCCTCACCCCTCCACCACGACGGAAGAAAGCAAGACTTTATCCCAAACAGCATCCTGCATGTCCCGAAACACCAGCAGGGCATCCAGCACATGCCGTTTCATAAGGCGGCAGGCCGAAGACCGGTCGCCGGTTTTAATGGCTTCTATGATTTTCCGGTGATACTGAACCGAAGAGAGCAGGTGCTCTTTCTGCTGCAGCGACTTATAACTGAAAGGCGATACCTGATGATGCAGGTTGGCGGCAAAGGCATTCAGACGACCATTACCGGCGATTTCCATCAACCGGCTGTGAAAAGCCCTGTGGTTTTTCTGGTACTCAAGAATATCCACAGGATCATCAAATACGATCCGTTCCATTTCCGCAACCAGCGTCTCCAGTTCACGAATCTGACGATCGGTAATCACTTCCAGGGCCAGTTCCGTGACCAGTTCATACAGGGCCGCTTTCAGTGTATAAATTTCCCAGACGTCTTTCTTGGTCAAAAGGGGCACAAAAACACCACGCCGCGGCTTTCTGACCACCAGGCCCGTGGCTTCCAGCATTTTCAACGCTTCCCGAACCGGTGGACGGCTGATTTCCAGCCGTTGGGAGACGTTTTCTTCCTTGATCTGTTCCCCGGGTTTGAATCGCCCGGTCACAATCCATTCCTGGATGTGTTGACAGGCGCGATCCACAATGGAATCCACTTTCATGATCGGTTTACCTGATGATTATTGTTTATTGTATACAATTTATAGGCGGGCTTTTTCGGGCTGTCAAGGAAAAAATGGGACAGCAGTTGTACGGTTTGCAGTTGCCGGTTGCCGGTTTTTTATATTAAACTGTTGGCGACCCATTTTCGTGCTCCAGCGTGGGAACGAACAAAGCGGACCGCCGAAATGAGAGGAAACAATGAAAGATAAAATTTCAAAAGAAAGGGCTGCGTTTCTGGCAAAAGATTATGCGCGCGGGTTTATTCATTATTGCCGGTTTGAACCCGATATCGTCGAATATGGATTTTTCCAATCCCGGGTGACCATTCAGGAACATCATCGCCAGCAGGACGGCTTTATTCATGCGGGCGTCATGGCGACCATGGCCGACCACACGGCAGGATATGCCGGTTTTACAACGGTCCCACAAGAATTCCAGATCCTGACCATTGAGTTCAAGATCAACTTCCTTCGACCGGCCCATGGCGAAGCCCTGGTGTGCCGTTCAAAGGTCATTCGCGGAGGAAAACAGGTTATCATTGCGGAATCGGAAGTCTTTGATGTGCGGGATAGAGATGAAACCATGAGCGCCAAGGCCATGGTGACCCTCATGGCAGTTCATGGTGAAAAGCTCACATTAAAAGGCTGATGCAATCTCTTCCGCCACACGTCTGGCCGCATCTCGCGGATCCTTCGCATCCCGGATGGGGCGACCGATGACCACATAGTCGGATCCGTTCCTGACAGCATCCGCCGGGGTGACAATGCGTTGCTGATCGTCCTGCTCCACAAGGGTCCAGGCCGGACGAATGCCGGGGGTAACCGCGATCAGATCACCACCTAACGTCTTCTTGACCATGCCGACTTCCAAGCCGGAGCAGACCACCCCATGACACCCTGCATCTTTGGCCAGCCGCGCCTTTTGAAGGACCAGGGCTGAAATATCGTTTGCATATTCGTCTCTGTACCCCAGGGTTTTCAGTTTATCCTGGTTGAGGCTGGTGAGCACGGTAATGGCCAGGATTTTTGTATTGCCGGGATTGTTTTCCGCAACACTTTTAAGAATTTCTCCCCCCTCATCGCAGTGAATTGTTACAAAAGCGGGCTTATGGACGCTGGCCGCGCGAAAAGCTCTCAGTACGGTAGCGGGGATGTCGTGCAGTTTGAGATCCAGAAATATCCCGGCACTGCTCACACCCCGAATGGCATCGATGATCTTCGGGCCCTGGGAGATAAACAGTTCCAGGCCCACTTTAAAAAGGCCCACCGACTCTTTCAGGGTTTCCACATAGCCCATGGCCTGATCATAGTCGGGAACATCCAGGGGAAAGGCAATATAGTCCTTGGGGGTTTTCATAATTTTCCTCGTTCATACATTAATGGGGTTTAAATGGGATTTCAATTATGGTAGGAAATAAATAGTTGACACGTTCAAAAAAAACAACCATATTGCGTGAATTCAAATTTGCACCCTTGGGCCACCGTAGCTCAGTTGGTAGAGCACCTCACTCGTAATGAGGATGTCTGCGGTTCGACTCCGCACGGTGGCTCCAACAAAAACTTAGTCAATACAATGGCCTGGGGAAAATCGGGAATCCTTTCTGAATTTGTCAAGGCCATTTTCTTTGGCACTTACCGTGGATAACGGTACGTGAACCCGGCCCCGACATACCAATCGGTCGCCGCTTCCGAAATTCCCTTCCCCCCCGAAATATCCACCTGGAAGTTTTCCAGGATCAAATAGGTAAATCCACCGTCAATGGCGTTGGCGGGGGCGTTTGCGGGATTCATGGCGATGCTGCCGTATGCCTCGATGAATGCGCCGAGCTGGTCCGTCAGACTGAAGCCGAGGCTCGCGGTATAATTAAAGGTGGACAAGGTATGCCGGTCACCGGTGTCTGAATCCTGTATTGTCTGCCAGGCGGCGCCCAGATTGTAGCTGAATGATAGAAAATCCGTGAGGGTGTTGGTAAATGCAAAAAGGAACGAGGGGTCGGCCCTGTGACTTGAAAAATTGTCTGCGCCCACCGGCAGGGACAACTGGCCCAGAAATGCACTTTCCGGCAACCAGCCGGAAGCTTCGAGGAACCTGTATTTGACCCCCAGATTTGCGTCGCCGGACCCGCTTGAACTTGAACCGGCCTCATTTTCGGGATGCGTATTTTGCCAGTTATACCCCACATACCCCACACGGACTTCTCCATTGGGGATAACACCGAACCTAAGCAGAGTATTGGGGAACTGGTCAAGTTTGGTTTGGGTACCGCTCGCATCTTTGTTTTCAGTGTGCGTCCAGCCAAGCTCAACCTGTGGGTAACACGGCGGGACGATACCGGGGGATGTGGTCATACCCGGTCGATCCGAAGAGAGCGGGCCCGGGTTTTTCGGGCAGGCGCAGGCGGACAATGAGATCAGCACCCCCAACAAGAGCGCCGGGATACCGGCGTTTTCATATATTTTTTTTATCATTCTCTCCCCCTGATTAAGCCGCTTATTTTTTGGATTTACCCTATTTTATCTAAAGTAACCAATATTAAACAGCTAACCGCTAACGGCATCTTTTAGGTGGTTGACATGAGGACATGAATCTGCTGGTCCGTCATGTCTAATCCATGTTTAAAAATGTCGAGGGTCCGGTAGAAAACCCGGCGATTCATCCCTTGGGCCAACACATTGTAGGTAAACAGGATCTGCCGCTTGTGGCCCCGCACCAGAAGTCCGATTTTTAGTTTTTCGTTGATCAACGACAGATCGTCATCGTCCAGGAACTGAGCACCGAATCGCCCCAGCGCGTAAGCCTGAAGACTGAAGCAGTCAATGGGTCCCATGGATAGGGGGATTCGGTAGAAAAAAGCCGCCACAAACGATAGACCCATCTGGAAGACCAGAGATTCATCCCGGTCGCGGATAACATATTCCCGCTCTTCCATCCACATCTTGACTTGCCGTTTCAGAAGCGGAGAGGGAAGCTCTTCCGGAAGAAAATTGATGAAGGCACCGGTTTCCGATTCAGGTGGAAGAAATTTCATTCAATCAGACCTCGAATCCCCATGGAGATAATAGCTTGTTGCCCTTTTAAATGCATCTGAGGTTTTGTCCCCCGCGTAACCGTCCACTTTTACGTAAATGCTCGGAAGGGTGTTTAAGAATTCCTGAAGGGCGATGGCGTGGGCACTCTTCTCCCGGGGCGCATACCTCAAAGGCGGCATTGGGTTTTCAGCAGACGGGGTTTCCGGTTCCGGATCAAAAACCGCCAGATCTTTTTCCGCCATTCTCCTCATCACAACGGCGGCACCGATCTGACGTGATACCGCCGTGTTGGAAAAAGTGCCATCGGCCACCCGCTGGTACCGCGCCAGATTCGAAACCATTGTATCTATGGTCGCTTCCACTTCCGCCACCCGGTTATCCCTGATGATGCAGGTGTCGAACAAATGCCCGTAGTCGGCTCGCAACCGCTCGGTTAATTTCATGTGCATTTCTCCTGCGATATATCGGCATGGTTTGCGTGGGCTGTTTCGTTGACGTCAATACCTTGAAAGTATACACTCAGAGAGCGGTGTGAGTCCATATGGAAATCAGAAAATTAAGGTTTATGAAAATTGCCTCTTCCCGATTATTATACAACTTTTGTACATAAAGAGAAACTGGAACAGCTTTTTTCCCTGTACCAGGGTCGTCAATGGGTCCATCCGGATCCCCTTGAGTTCCTGTATCTCTACCCCGAAAAAAGGGACCGGGAAATTGTGGGGTTCATCGCTTCTTCCCTGGCTTACGGGCGAGTGGCCCAGATTCTCAAAAGTGTCTCAGCAGTGCTTGACAAAATGGGCACTTCTCCCTGTGACTTTGTTCTTTCATCCACAGATGCCGGGCTTGAAAAGACCTTTGCGGGGTTTAAGCACCGGTTTACCACGGCAGAAGACCTTGTTCAACTTCTGCGTGGCGCCAGAGGGGTGTGTAAACATTTTGGTTCCTTTTACAACTGTTTTATGGAAGCCTACCAGGACCAGCATGACTCGGTTCATGAGGCACTCAGTTTTCTGGTAGACGAACTGAGAAAGACAGACAGCCGAACTACCAACAGCCTTTTACCGCTACCGGAAAGAGGGAGTGCATGCAAAAGGCTCCACCTTTTTCTGCGCTGGATGGTACGCAAAGATGATGTGGATCCGGGTGGCTGGCATAATGTCTCTCCGAGCAAGCTTATTGTGCCGTTGGATATCCATATGCACCGCACCTGTTCACTGCTGGGCATGACCGCCAGAAAACCGGGGGATTTAAAAACGGCCATGGAAATCACACGTGCATTCAGGTATCTGGCGCCGGAAGATCCCGTCAAATACGATTTCGTACTCACCCGGCTCGGCATTCGCAAGGATTGTGATCCGGGAGACCTTTTCTAAAGGCCGAGGCCCTGAAATTTCCCTTCGGCTTTGATGGCTTGATAGTCTTTAAAGGGCCCGGGACCACTCCGGTCGAAGGTCGATGTTGCCTGCCAAAGCATTGTCAATCTGGGCCAGGGCCTCATCTTTGCCCCTGGGCAGCCGGGCCTTGATGGGCAGATAATTGGATGCGTGATTTGAGAAAAACATGCCCCTCGAAAGATGGGTGTGGGCGATCATCTCGCGGAGTTCAATCAGGGTTTCCCGTTCGTTGAGGAGCTGAAACTCGCCCCTTTTGTATTCATCATAAAGCGGGGTCCCCGGAAGCAGCATAACGGTGAGGGCCCCCACATAATTGGGATCCATGGCGCTCAGCACATCCCCGGTGGCCCTGGCATGTTGAAGGGAAAGGTCCGGATCATTGCCCGCAATGCCCAGAAGCACCGTAACGGAGAGCTTGATGCCCGCCTCCCGAACCTTCCGGCCCATGTTGATGAGATGCCGGCCCGTTGATCCCTTTCGAATCTTTTTGAGCAGGGGGTCATCGCCCGTTTCCACACCCAGGTAGAGAATACCCAGCCCATTTTCCCGAAGGGCCTTCAAATCATCCGCACTTTTCATTTTGATTCCCTTGGCGTTTGCGTAGGCCCCCACCCGTTTCACCCAGGGAAGGTGTTCGCGAATGCGGTCCAGTATCCACATGAGCCGTTTCTGGGGAATAATCAGCGCATCCCCGTCCATAAGGAACACCCGATCCTGCCGTTTCATGACCTTTGACGCAAATAAAATATCCGACAGGATGATTTTATCGTCCTTAATGGTAAATCGCTTGTCGTTATAGGTCCCGCAAAAGGTACACTTGTTGTGGGAGCATCCCAGGGTGACCTGAAGCAGGATGCTGTAGGCTTCGCTGGGGGGTCTGATGCAATTGCCTTCGTAATGCATTTCGTCTTCCATTTTCTTTTTCTCCTGTGTGGGCAGGCACGGGGGCCTGCCCCTACGTTTTCATGGGCGGACACACAGGTCTGCCACTCCCGAGGGTTGTTTATCGGTTACGGCGCAGATAGACCTTCAGGGCTTTCAGGGGGTTTTTGGCGGAGTCTATGACTGCTGTGGGTTCAAACCCGCTGTGGAGCATGCAATGGGTGCACCGGGGATCCCGGTCCACGCCGTATTTTGACCAATCGGTATTTTCCATCAATCCCCGATAAGTGGCTTCATAGCCGTCGTTAATGAGGTAGCAGGGTTTTTGCCATCCGAAAATGTTACGCGTGGGGTTCCCCCAGGGGGTGCAGGCGTAATTCTGGTTCCCTTCCAGAAAATCCAGATAGAGGCTGCTGTGGTTAAAGCACCAGGGCTTGTTTTTTCCCAGCAGAAAAATGGATCGAAATAATGCTACGGCTTCATCCCGGTTAAAAAAATGTTCCTGATCCGGCGCGTCTTCATACTTAAAAGCAGAAGCGATGGTCATGCCCTCCACCTGAAGAGACATGAGCAGATCAAACAATTGTCCCGCGCTCTCGGCAGTTTCTCCCTTAAACAGGGTGGTGTTGGTGGTAACCCGGAACCCTTGGGAGACCAGGAGCCTAATGGCCTCTACCGCGTTTTCAAATACTCCTTTGCGGCCCACCCTTGCGTCATGATGATCATTGAGCGCGTCCAGGTGAACATTGAATGTGAGGTAAGGACTGGGCGTAAATTCATGAATCCGTTTTTGAACCAGAAGGGCATTGGTACACAGGTACACAAATCTTTTCCGAGACACAAGACCCTCAGTGATTTCATTAACCTGCGGGTGCATGAGGGGTTCTCCGCCCGCGATGCACACCACGGGGGCGCCGCATTCTTCAGCTGCGTCCATGCATTCCTCGGGGCTCATCCGTTTTTTAAGGATTTCCTCCGGGTAAGCGATCTTTCCGCAGCCCATACAGGCTAGGTTGCATTGAAAAAGTGGTTCCAGCATCAGCGCCAGGGAATATCGCCCATTGCCGTTTGAACCGAATCGTTTTTTGCCGACATAGGCGCCGATACGCGCCTTTTGAATAAGTGGTATTCCCAACACAACTCCTTGAGACCTTCGTAAAACGCCCCCTTTTGCCCAATCTCTGCGTCAGTCGAAAATTTCAATCCTCAAAATATTTATCATATTCCTGCGGTTGAAATTATCGCCTTCCTTGATCTTGAACAAAATTGAGCATTTTTCAAAGGTCTTACATCAAATTTTATTTAAGTGTTTCCACTTCACAAAGTTGCTTCATCAAATCCAGGGTCTGCTTCCATCGCCCTTCCCACCCGTTAGCGGGAGGCATACGGGTCAAAATCCGTTGCAGCTGGTCACAGGCCGGTCCCGGATCTTCGTCTTCCAGATAGGCCTCCGCGAGCCCCAGACGATTTTCAACAAAATCGGGATCTTGCGAAACGGCGCGTTGGTAATGAACAATGGCCTTTTCCAGATCCCCGATACTCACAGGGGGGTCCGGCGCCCGCAGATAGAGTTCCCCCAGCATCCGGTCCGGGCCCCCGTGATCCAGTTCAGGGTTCAAGCGGGACGCTTCAAGTGCACCCCGTTCGATGACCGGCACCAGGCTCAATCCCTTCAGGGGTTGGTTTTCAGCCTCCAGCCCGGCCAGGTAAGCGGCCAGGTAGTGGGCCGTAGGGTTATTCGGATCCCGGGCAACAGCCGCGTCAGCCATTTTCCGCCCGTTTACAGCATTTTCCAGCCGTACTGATTGATTTGTTCCGTTCCGGGCCAGCACGGCATAGCAGCGGGCAGCCTGTAATGCCGCTCCCGGATCCTGTTCGCTTTGCCGTTCCCACATAAGCGCCTGGTTTCGGGTACAGGGCGACCACAAAGAAGACTTTTCCGTGGCGCCGGTTATGCTATCCACAACGGTCTCATGCCGCGACAACCCTTTGATCGGCGCGCAGGCAGTCAGGAACAGGAGGATAATCCACAGGCTACGGCATAAAACAGGCATCAGCTTTTTCGCCTAAACGGAACTGCCCCAGACCCGGGTCGGCCGGTCCAAATCCGTCGGTTTGCAAAAGGGTCAGGAGTTTTACGGCATTTGCATCCGCCTTCATGCCCTGAAGCACTCCGGCCAGCTTTTTCATTGAATCGTTCTCGTCCCCGAACCAGACCACCGGGCTGGTGGGCAGTTCCCGGGAAATATGCATGACCTTGATCTTCTTGCCCATAGGCATGGTGCTAACGGTCTCATACTGAACGCGGTCCAGCACAACCCCCATAATTTTTCCTTTGACCAGCGAGCGCAGGGACCTCAGGGGCCGAAAAGTCCCTTCAAGGGTAAAGGGCAACCGGTCCGGGGGCAATCCGAACAGCAGGCAGGCGGCCGCCTTTTTTTCAAACAGCATGTTTCCTCGGATTTTACCGCTAAGGGATTGCCGGCTCGAACCCGCATCCTTATAGACCATAAGACGCCAGACATCCTTTGTAAACCCGGAAGGCCTCGTAGCGACCATGGGCGTCATTTGAAAACGCATGGCATGTTGCGCATAAACCCCCAACTGAACAATGCCCCATGCCGGGGGTGATGATTTCAGGAATGCCAGGGCAGGTTCCAGCTGGTTGAAATAACGTCCCTTAATGGTTTCATCAGATCCCATTTTCTGCTGAATATAATCGGCCAGGGCATCCATCACCGGACGCGCTTCCGCCTCCGTTCCCGGTTGACCCGGCTGGATCACGACGAAATCCAGATCGTCTGCCTCAGCATACCCGCTCACAGCCCAGAGAAGCATGGTAAAAAAGAGAATGATAACCCTATTTTTTTTCAAAACAACTCTCTGTTGTCAGTTTTTTTCGCCCTTGGTAAAATGACCCATCAGCTTCAGGATGGGCGGCAGCGCAAAGAGACACGCCAGCATGCCCATCAAAGATCCCAGTACCATGATGGCGCCAAGGCTTGCCAGTCCCCGGTGCTGGGCAAACAGCAAACCGCCGAAACCGATCATGGTGGTGGTAAAGCTCAGGGCTACGGCGGTGGGGGTTCCCGTATAAAAGAGCCCGCCAACCCCCGACTGTCCGGGGCGGTCAGCGAGCAGGGGTTCAATTTCCCGCCAGCGGGCCAGGAAATGCACCCCCCCGTCCACCCCGATGGCAATCAGGATGGGAATGGCAAAGAAGTTGGCCAGATTAAAATGAAGCCCCAGCCAACCCATCAGTTCCAGGAGCCATAGCATACTTATGCTCAAAGGTAAAATGGTAAGCATCACATATCGCACCGAACGGGCATAAAACCAGAGAATCAGGCATACCAGCAGAATGGTCAGCCCCGCTGCCTGGAGAAACGTGCGGTGCATCAACCGGGCCGATTCATATACCCCCACAGGCACCCCGCTCACATGGGGGTCCACCTTTCGCAGGTCTGTCAGGAAATGCCCCAGCGCATCAAAATTCCATATGTCTCCCTTAGGGCTGATTTTAATCTGATATCGTCCATCCTTCCCCACATATAAATCTCTGAGGCCCGGGGGAAGGCTTTCGGGTGTAACCGATGTTGCTCCGAGCCATCGTTTCAATTGCTCAAGGGATGTCATGATATCCCGTCCCATTGTCGCCTCCAGCCCCTCAAGACGACTGACCCGTTCCGGATACTGCTCCACTTGTTCAAGGGCGGAATCCAGCGCCACCAGATTTTTTCCCACAAGGGCGAGCTCCTGCCTGGCCCCCGCAACAAACAGTTTTTCTTCCAGGTTTTCCAGTGCTTCGAACAAACGAAAAAGCGCCGCCTTAAGCTTTTCAGCGTTGAAGGGGCGTTCCGGCGCCAGCTGATCCGGGACATTTTGAAGGGCCATGGCCGCCTTCCGGTATTGGGCCGATTTTTCTTCCTGCCTGCTGGGAATGAAATCGAGGACGCTTTCCACCCGACCTATAGAGGGGATGGCCATGAGCTTTTTCGTCAAGTTTTTGACCTGTTCCAGGGTCTTGGCAGAAATGATGGCATACCAGGTCGATTCATCAGCGGTTTCAATCAGAATCCTTTCATATTCAACGGATTCCAGTCCTCTGGCCTGAAGTTCCAGCAGGTTATAATTGAAACGCACCTTGAAAAGCCCAGGCAATGCCAGAAGGGTTATGGTCAGCAGAATGGCCAGCACCCGTTTCGGGCGCTTAAAAAAGCGCTCCAGCAGGGGCATGGCCGTTATTCTGGGCATTGATGAAGGAAAAAGGTTTTTCTTGCCGGCCAGCAGCAGCATGGCGGGCAGCACAACCATCATGGATACCAGGCAGAACAGCACGCCGGTGCCGCCGATGAGACCCAGTTGCGCCAGGCCGATGAAATCAGACCCCAGCACCGAATAGAAAGCGCAGACCGATGTAATGGCGCCCAGAATCACACCGGGACCGGTTCGAAACAAAGATGCCCGAACGGCATCCTCCACACCAAGCCCTTTGCTGTGCGCTTCCACATAGCGCATGACCACGTGAATTCCAAAATCCACACCGATGCCCACCAGCACCAGGGCAAAAACCACTGACAGCAGGTTCAATTCTCCCACGGTAACCGTGGCAAATCCGAAGCTCCACGCCGTGGCCATGGCCAGCGAAAGCAACACCAGAAAGGGCCTTAGCCATCCATGGAGGACGATCATGAACAGGACTCCCACAAAGAGCACCGCAATAACGGCAGCCCGCGTCATGTCCCGGTCCGTGGTCTCCATTTCGTCTGCCTGAAGTACAGGCCTTCCGGTGAGCCCTACCGCCAGATCCGGAAACTCCGCACAGGTGGTTTCAAGGGCCTCGCGCACCGCTGCAAGCGGTTTTCCGATCACATCCAAGTCACCGAAATCCTTGGCCGGCAGGATACGCATGACCAGCAGTCGGCCGGAAGCGGTAAAAAAATACTCGCCGCGGCCCTGGCTGAGATCAAACAGTGAATTATCAGGATTTTTACCCGACAACGTTTCATCCACATTGATCAGGAATCCCTCAAGGAACCCGAGCGCCTGCCCCAGCAACGCCGGCTCCATATCCACCGGCCCCTGTCCTCTGTCCTCTGTCCTCTGCCCTCCGTCCTCCGCCCCTTGTCCTCCGAGAAGTTCCGCAACCATGCTGAAGAAGCCACCCAGGGACCCGTCCCGAACCCACCGATCTACGAATGGCGCCAGAAAAGAAATCATGCGCGTGAGCTTGAGGGCTTCTTCAGGAGAGGCGAAAAGCAGGGCGCCGTCCCCCAGATCCTGGGATGAAATACGGTAATAGACGGCTTGAATGAGGTCGGGCTGTTTCTGCAGACGGGTATTCAGGCGCTCGGCGAATTCAGTGGCCCTCTTTTTTCCTTTCTCGGTCCCATCGGTCTGAATGACCGAGAAAAGATATTCCTGGTCTCCAAAATTTTCAAGGTGTTCCAGATATCGTTTTTGAAAAGGGACTGACGGCGAGACCAGGCTGTCCTGATTGCTGTTCAGGTGCAGAAAAAAGGCGGAAACCAGGGCCGAGATCAATGCCAGTCCCAGCCCTGAAACAATGATCAAGCCGGGATGATGGCGGATCAGGCGCCAGAGCAAGCTCAGGCCATACGCCCTTTTTTTGGGGGGTTGTTTCATGCGGTCCTGGCGGTTCGCACTCCCAGGTTTTTGACCGTTGTCCATGCGGATCCGGGAAATTTGTGAGCTTCCATCAAAACATCGTCCAGGGCTTCCAGGAAATGATCGGCATCGGACTGATCAATCACCAGGGGCGGAAGAATTTTCACCGTGTCCAACCCATGCCCAGCCACCTGGGTCAGGATATGGTGTTTTTCCAGCAGGGGCATGGTAATCATCTGGCAAAACAGATCCGCGTTCATTTTGTGAAGCAGCGTCCATCCCGTCTTCAAAGAGAGTGCGGCCGGCTTGCCGAATTGAATGCCGATCATGAGCCCTTTTGCGCGGATTTCAGTAATCAATTCGTACTTTTCAGCCAGTTCCCGGAGCCCTTTTTCAAGATAGGCGCCCATGACGGCCGACTGTTGAACCAGGTTCTCCTGCTCAATCACCTGCAATGCCGCTAGGCCTGCCGCCATGGCCAGATCGTTCTGGCCGAATGTGTTGGAATGGGCAAAACACCGATCCATGCTGTCAAAGACTTTTCCGTGGATGTTGCGGCTTGTGATGACGGCGCCAACAGGGATATACCCGCCGGAAAGGGATTTGGAGATGACCAGCAGATCGGGAATCACATCCCAGTGGTTCACCGCGAACATGCGGCCGGTTCGACCTAAGCCCGTTTGAACCTCGTCCGCGATAAGCAGCGCACCGTACCGGTCGCACAGGTTTCGCGCGCCCGGAAGGTAGTCCGGATCCGGTATAAATACCCCTTTTCCCTGAACCGGCTCAACGATAAAAGCAGCCGCATCCCTTTCACTGAGGGCGGCCTCAAGCGCCTCGAGATCATTGAACGGAACGGGCACGCAGTTGGGTAAAAGCGGTTCATTACGGTCTCGGAATTCCTCGTTCCCATTTACGGAAAGGGCCCCCAGGGTCAACCCGTGAAAGGCCCGGTCACAATAAATGACTTTGCTTTTTCCCGTGGCCTGCCGCGCCATTTTGAGAGCCCCTTCCACCCCTTCGGTTCCCGAATTGGTGAAAAAGACCGCATCCAGATCTCCCGGGGCCAGATCGGCCAGTGCCTCGGCCAGAAGCCCGGCAAGAATCCCCACACCCATCTGCACCATACTGGCCGGCGCCATATCGATGACATCTTTTAAGACCTGGGCCACCAGGGGGTGATTTCGCCCGATGTTGAACACGCCGAACCCAGCCAGAAAGTCAAGCACTTCCCGACCCTGTTCATCCAACAGCCGCGCCCCTCCCGCCCGGGTGTAATTTCGATTGTAGCCGATCACCTCCAGCACCCGCACCAACTGGGGATTCACGTAGCGACGATGAAGCGCATCGGTTTCACTGAGACGGCTATTTATAAGGGATGCAATGTCCATTAAATTATCAGATTCGCACGGCGAAATCCCATGGAAAACCCCGGCGAAAAAGCTCCTCTCCATTATTTTTGGGAAGTGTAAGAAAACCTGCTTGTCGTGTCAAGACGGTATTCCGCAATCCGCAATCCGCAATCCGCAATCAAAAGTAGGCCCGGCCCTTCCATTCCGCCCCCTTTCCCCGCCAGAAGCGGATGGCTGAGGTCCAGGTCATGGCCAAAAACAATATTCCGATCAAGGGCATCAGAAAGGCCCACTTCCAGCTCAACCGGTAGAATTTCAAAGTGGGGATGTAGCCCAGCATCATGGCCATAAAGGCACATAGGGATAAAATGCCGGCGGTAACGGATGGAAAAAGGAGACCGGCAACAGGCAATCCGAACATGGGGATCATGACGCCGGTCAACAGCAGCAGCAGGGTGATGGAGTAGCGCAGTTGATGAAAGGCGGTTCTGGCCACCATGTGCCAGATGACCCCGGGTCCATCATAAGCGCGAAGGCTTATGGCGGAATGCGTCAGTCCAATCCAGGTGCGACCGCCGGTGGATTTGACCTTACGGGCCAGTGCGCAGTCATCGATCAACTGCCCCCGTATGGCGGAAAATCCGCCCATGGCCTTGAGCATGTCGGTTCGGAGCAGAATGCACCCACCGGCGGCGGCCGCCACACGCCCATGAGCGGAATTGGAGAGGTGAAACGGGTAGAGAAGTTTGAAAAAGTAGATAAATGCCGGCATGAGCAGCTTCTCCCAGGGCGAAACCATGCGAAGATACGCCATCAGGGAAATCAAATGGATCTTTCTTTTCATCATTTCCCGGCGAAGCCTTGAAAGAATGCCGGGGTTGAGTTCAATATCCGCATCCAGGAGCAGCACAAGGGGGGTATCCACCTGGTGAAACCCCTGGTGAAGCGCCCACAGCTTACCGCTCCATCCGTCCGGGAGGGGCCGGCCTGAAATAATTTTGATATCGGTTTCGAACATTTTCCCGGCGAGCGCCGCCGTTTTGTCTTCCGATTGATCGTCCACCAAGATCACCTTGACATCTCTTCCCTGTGCCATAACGCCTGCCAGGGTGGCCTGGATGACCTCCGCTTCATTTCTCGCCGGAATGAGCACCGTGATATTGCTCAAATCTTCGTTACAATCATCCGGTTCCCCGTCCAGGAATTCACGGGTTGACCACGGCCGCCAGGGCAGGAGGAGGATGATACACCATAGAGCGGCCCCTACAAATGTGAGCAAGGTCAGGAGCATGGTTTTCGATCCTGTGGGGGTTCAAAAGTTGACGGAAGTTTAAAGTAATAAGCCGCTTCCGATTTTTTTCCCCGTTTGAGGCAGCCTGTGCCGTAGATCTGACACTTTCGGGAAAGTTCCGTCAAAGCGGTCTTTTTCCGTGATTCGTGGAGCGGGCCTTCCCGAAGCAGCTTCTCCAGTGCCTTGATCCTGAATCGGTCCATGCCTCTAAAGCGTGCGGATAACTGATCCGGATGCCCGCCTTCCTTGACGACGAGGCTTTGCCGAATCAAAAAAACCGGGTAGCGGCAGGCGATCCGGAGCCACAAATCATAATCTTCACAGGCCGGTAACCCCTCATCAAAAACACCCACTTCATCAAGAAGCGCTCGCTTGAGCATGACCGCTGAGGGGCTTACAAGGCAAAGCACCAGCGAGGGCTCAAAGATATCGCCCGAAGGTTTCAAATGCCGTTTCCCGGGATTGGCGCGCCTGCCGTTTCTGATCCATGTCTCCTCGGTCTGGCAGATCATGGCATCGGGGTTTTGGTTAAAAAATGCCGTTTGGACGCCCAGTTTGCCGGGGAGCCAGTAGTCATCGGAATCCAGAAAGGCAATCAGGGGGGCCGTGGACGCTTCAATACCCGTGTTTCTTGCAGCGGAAACCCCTTGATTGGTCGTGTGGACCACATATCGAATGTGGTTCTTGAACGGGTGCAGCACCTTTTCAGTCTCGTCTGTGGACCCGTCATCCACAACAATGATTTCATAGCCCGTAAAGCGCTGGTAGAGGACCGACGAAATGGCACGGGCCGTTTTAACGGCACGGTTGAAGGTGGGGATAATAACGCTGACGGCTGCCATATGAAAATTCTCTATAATAAAATAATAAGCCCTGCCAGCAGGAAATTGCATTCCACAAGGCCTTCCAGGACGATCCCGGGGGTAAGCCATTGTTTTTCATAGGTATAAAGACAAAGGAGCAGGGTCAAAAGCGGAATGAGCATCAGACAAAAAATTGAACTGACCAGGCCAAACAGGGTGCTGCACACCAACAGCAGTGCCGTGCTCAGAAGAATCCGTTTGAAAAGGGTAAGCGTCCGCTTTTCACCCAGTGTAATGGGCAGGGTTTCCGTGCCCACCATCAGATCCCCTTGAAGTTGAAACAGGCTGAAAAGAACAGCCCTGGCATAACTGAAGGAAAACACGACAATTGCAGTAATTATAACGCTCAAAACCGGACTCGGTGAACCACTGAACAGGGGCAGAAACACCATGACGGCCACCCAGGCCAGCGCTTCGGACAGACTGCGGGACCCGGGAATATCTTTGATTTTGACAAATCGGTAGCGATTTCCGGCCCCTTCGGGAATCAGGGGGATGCTGTATACAACACCCAGAAGGCTTAAGCCCACAAGGGCCATAAAGGTGCCGAACCCCGTTATGAAAGAGAGGATCAAGGCGATGCCCATGGCAATGGACCCCATGAGGATTAACAGGATTTTGTACTGTTTTTGAAACGTGGCCCGATCCGGATCATTGTAGGAGGCAGCACCCTTGTCCAGAAACCGGTTGAAAACATGCATGGCATAAATGTACAGGGCTGCCATCAATGGGAAGATCAGGTCTGTTTGTCCACCCGCAAGACAGAGAACTGCATAAGCGAAACTAAACGCTCCCACCGCTGCAGCCAGGTTGCTCAGCATCAGAAACCGATAAGCCCGTTTGGCCCCATGAACAAAGGGGGCTTCCTTCCGGGCTTGAATGGCTTTAATTTCCTGCATCACATTTTTGATGAGCCAGTGAGGGGTGGAAGCGCCGGCCGCAAGGCCGATCACCTTCATTTGGGAAAGGACCTCACGGGGCAGTTCCTTTTCCGTTTCCACATGAAAGGTGGGGAGATGCTCCTCTTCGGATATCTTGACCAGTCGCTGGGTGTTGGCGCTGTGGTACCCCCCCACCACAACCACGCCTTCGACCTGCTCTTTGAAAGTGCGCACTTCCTCCTGGCGTTCGTGTGTGGCATCGCAGATGGTGTCAAAGACCTGAATGTCCGGGAAACGTGCCTGTAGGGCCGAAACGATTTCTTTGAAATCTTCAGCATCCTGGGTGGTTTGTGCCACTACAAAGGGGTTTTCCAGTGGCGGAAGGTTTGCCACATCCGCTTTTTTCTCGATAAGGTGGGCAGGCTCCTTGCTGTAGCCCATCAGGCCGATCACTTCCGCGTGGTCTTTGTCCCCCACAATGATGGTAGGACGGTCCTTGTTGGATTGGTGGCGAATAATGGCTTGCACGCGGGTAACTTTGGGACATGTGGCGTCAATGACCTTGAGCCCTGAATTCTCAAGCATCTCCCGTTCGCGGGGCGGGATACCGTGGGCGCGAATCAGGATCCGGCCGGCGGTAAGCCCTGTGGTGTCGTTGGTGGCTTTTACGCCTTTGGCCTCAAGGAGGTCCAATACCTGTTTGTTGTGAATGAGGGGACCAAACGTAAAGAGAGGACCTTCTTTTTTGTTGGATTCAGCCATGACCATTTCCATGGCCCGTCGCACACCCATGCAGAAGCCGGCGGTTTTGGCTAAGATCACTTTCATGTGGTTGTATCTCCTGACACTTTCCGGCTATCCATGAGGGTGTCAAAGTATCGGTCCAGGGCTTCCACCATGGTCTGAAAATCCTTGATGCCGGTAAAGGAGCCTCGAAAACGACTGCTGTGGGGCAGCCCCTTGGTATATCCCAGGAGCAATCCCCGCATCAGTTTAGAGGCCCTGTTTTCACCAATGATACGGGACAGTAATTCGAAGTGCGTCGTGATGACGGCCCTTCTTTCGGACAAATCGGGCGGGCGGGCCTCCAGACCTTGCTCAAGATCCAGAATCTGCCTGAATATCCACGGATTTCCCATGGCGCCCCGGCCGATCATAATGCCGTCGCAACCGGTTTCTTCTCTCATTTTGAGGGCCAACTCCGGTTTAAATACGTCACCGTTGCCGATGACGGGAATCCCCAGGTTTTTCTTGACCTCTCGGATGATGCCCCAGTCCGCCTGCCCTGAAAACCCCTGTTTCACGAAACGGGGATGGACGGTGACGGCATCTGCGCCGCAATCTTCAATGATGCGGGCGATTTCCAGAAAATTGGCCTCCAGTGAGGACCAACCCGCCCGGATTTTCACGGTCAGGGGAACGGTACAGGCCTTGCGGACGGCCGTGACCATATCCCGAACCGCATCCGGATTTCGAAGAAGCGCTCCGCCGGACCCGTTCTTGACCACTTTTCCGGCGGGGCATCCCATGTTGATATCCACCAGATCGGCGCCTTTTTCAACCGAAATTTCAGCCGCCATGGCCATGATCTGAGGGTCTGCACCGAATATCTGTACCGAGAGGGGTTTTTCCTCGGGAGAACCCTCCAGGTAGCGAAAGGTCTTTTCATGGCCTCGGGAAAGACCCACGGCGCTCACCATCTCCGTAACCACGAGCCCCGCTCCCAGTCGCTTGGCGATCAAACGAAACGGCGGGTTGGTGATGCCCGCCATGGGGGCCATGATGAGGTAATTTTTGAGTGAGAGGTGGCCTATTTTTAACATGGAATCGGTTCACGGAATGATGAACCCGTAAAAATTCAAAACCTTCTAACGCCCAAGATCAGGAGCGAGCCATTTGTATCTGGATCAATCCCTGTAATGGTCGGGATTTAGGGCTGTGTATTTATTTTTTTGCCGAGGCCCTTACGTCTGCGAGTATGCCCCTTTGTGTGGCGTGCTCTTCTTTTTGGACTTCGTCAGCTTTGTCAACTTAATTACCAACCGAAGGGCTTCGTTTACAGCCTTATCATTTGGAAAAGTCTCCATTATATCACTGTCCAATAGAACCAAATTGGTACCTTCCTGGAAACGGTCTGCGTATTTGCCTTGGACACCATCCTTGAACAATTCACGGAGATCGTATTCAGGACGAAGATCGTCACTTTTGTCGTCTTTGGATTTCTTCTTCATATGCCTCTCGCTCCGCACGGGTAAGCCGTCGTGCACTTATGATGCGGATTCTCTCGCCACGTTCAGTATGAGCCACCATCAGGAGCCTACCTGCGGTTGAGAATCCAAAGGTTATGAACCGATTTTCCTCATTGGAATGATCAGGATCAAAAATAGTGATATCCAACGGGTCCCATAAAACAGTAGCAGCTTCTCGAAAAGCAATGCCGTGCTTCCTCAAGTTCATCTTTGCTTTGGCAGGGTCCCATTCGAATTGTACCATTTCTTAAGCCTCATTTCTTAAAGGGGCGAATGACCAGGGTAACCAGCCTTGCCGAAAGCAGCGGATAGGCCGGGAGGCTATTCGCGGTCTGTGCGTCGACCAGATTGTTATGCCCACATCCCCTTCGGGATATAAACCGGCCATGACAATTTCACGCTAATCCGCGATGAATCGATTTTTCAGGGTAAGGGCCCCCACTGGGCAGATGTTCACGCAGCTTCGACATTCTTCGCAGGGAACCGAATTTGCCCCTTGTTCTCCATAAAACCGGATGAGTGTTTTAAACCCCCGATCGGCAAAAGCCATGAGAGGTGTGCCGTGGGCCTCGCGACAGACCTGAATGCATTTGCCGCACAGAACACACCGGTTGGGATGGTGGTTCAGGAACGGATGATCATCCATGGTTTCCTGATTTTTCAGGAAAGTTCCCAGGCGTTTGGGTTTGAGTCCCACTTTCAGAAAACGAGCGATTTTCTGCAGTTCGCATTTCTTGTTGGCCGGACAATGGCCGCAGTCCACATGGTGTACCGAGAGCAGCAGCTCCAGGGCTGTCCGCTGCAGCCGCCGCACCGCCGGTGTGTCGGTCTTTACCATCATATTTTCAGCCACTTCCATCTGGCAGGAGGGGACCGGTTGATGATGGCCCTCAATTTCCACAAAACAGAGCCGGCAGGAAGCGGGGGGATGCTCCAGCATGTCCATGTAGCAGAGATTGGGAATATATATGTCATGTTCAAGGCAGGTTTTGAGCAGATTGGCGCCCTCCTCCACCTGAAGTTCCCTGTCATCCACAATGATATTTATCATGACATCAATCTCTCAAATATTTTCAGTAGGGGCGCCCAGTTCAAAATTGGGTTTTTCGCCCCTACAATCAATCCGCCGGCCGTTCCACAATAGGCGCCAGATTCGGCGGTGACACCTTAACAACCGCATCATATTCCGGGGGACACGCGGTGACACATTCACCGCACTTCACGCAGAGGGTCTGGTCGACCCCTTTTTTTCGATTGCTGGTGGTGAAAATGGCTTCCACCGGACAACAGCCCACACACGCATCGCAACCCCGGGCACACTTGTCAAGATCGATGTAAAAGGCCGTCAAATCCCGGCACATGCAGGCCGGGCACCGCTTTTCCTTGATGTGGGCCTCATATTCGTCCCGGAAATACCTCAAAGAAGTCAACACCGGATTGGGGGCCGTCTTTCCAAGACCGCATAGGGACCCTGCCTTGATGTCCTCACTGAGGGCTTCCAGGGTTTCCAGGTCTCCTTCGCGTCCCTCCCCCTTGGTAATGCGAACCAGAATTTCCAGCAGGTGGTGGGTGCCCACCCGGCAGAAAGTACATTTGCCGCAGGATTCATTCTGGGTGAAATCCAGGAAATACCGGGCCACATCCACCATGCAGGTGTCCTCATCCATGACCACCATGCCGCCGGAACCCATCATGGCCCCCGCGTCGGTCAGGGAGTCGAAATCAATGGGGGTATCCAGGAACTCCGCCGGCAAACACCCCCCGGAAGGTCCGCCGATCTGAACGGCTTTGAATGCCTTTTTATTGGGAACGCCACCGCAGGTATCAAAAATAAGGGTGCGCAGATCCACGCCCATGGGGATTTCCACAAGACCCGCGTGACGCACATTGCCCACCACGGAAAAGATGGCGGTTCCCGGGCTTTTTTCCGTTCCGATCTCCCGAAACCGCTCGGCCCCCCGGGCCATCAGGGAAGGAACCGTTGCAAAGGTTTTGACATTGTTGATGACGGTGGGTTGCCCCCAAAGCCCTTTCTGAACGGGAAAAGGGGGACGGTAAGTGGGCATGCCGCGCCGGCCTTCGATGGATTGTATCAGAGCTGTTTCCTCGCCGCACACAAAAGCCCCGGAACCCTGAAAAACCTCCATGTGAAGGCTGAACGGGCTGCCCAGGACCTGATTTCCCAGAAGTCCCTTTTCCTCGGCCTGCATAATGGCCCGGTTGACCATTTTGACGGCAAGGGGATATTCCGCCCTCACATACACAATGGCATTTTCCGCTCCCACCGCATGGGCGCAGATAATGATCCCTTCCAGCACCTGATGGGGGTTGCTTTCCAATATGGTTCGGTCCATGTAGGCCCCGGGATCACCCTCGTCGGCATTGCAGATGACGGTTTTTTTAACCCCTTGGGCCTTTGCCGCAAGCTCCCATTTAAGCCCTGTGGGAAAGCCCGCACCGCCGCGGCCCCGCAGGCCGGCCGCCTTAATTTCTTCGATGATTATTTCCGGTGAGGATTGAAGGGCCTTGACCAGGGTACCATACCCCCCGAGGGCCAGATAATCCTCGATCTCTTCGGGGTCCACCTGACCGCATTTTTCCATGACCAGGCGTTTTTCCATATTGAACCGTGGAAAATCCCATACCTGGGGAATCATGTCGTTTTCAACCATGGCCCCCATGAGATATTCAAAAAGCGGGTCCCCTTTTTCCAAAAAGGATTTCACCAGCATCCGGGCTTTTCCCGGTGTTACCTGGTGATACAGGATCGCGGGGAAACCGGGGTTTTCAATGATCACCACCGGCTCCGCATAGCAATGTCCGATGCACCCCACCGGATGGATGCGGGCCGCCATGTTCCGCTCCGCCAGGGCCTCCTCAAAAGCTGCTTTGGTCTCCAGCGCCCCCGACGCAATGCCGCAGGTAGCCATGCCGACATGGATGACGATACCGGAAGAATCACCCATAGATTCCAACCGGGCCCGGGCCTTTTCGCGAAGGGGGGCAAAGGCTTCTTCCAGATTCACCTTATTCTTGGGATCCATTTTCCTGATCTTCCCGCGCCTGTTTTTCCTTTTCAATCTGAAACCCCAAAATCAGCCCCTCCACCTTGCTGGGGGCCACATGACCGTGAGCCGTCTCATCCACAATCACTACCGGGGCCAGGGCACAGCACCCCACACAGGCCACCCGTTCAATGCTGAATTCCCGGTCCGGGGTGGTTTCCCCGTGGCCTATCCCTAGCTTTCGTTCAAAATTCTCTAAGATGATGTCGCCGCCCCGCACATGACAGGCGGTACCCAGGCACACCTTCATGTGGTGTTTTCCCGGCGGGTGAAACCGGAACTGGTTATAGAAGGTCGCGACGCCATAGACCTCGCACAGGGCCAGTTCAAGGGTGTCCGCAACCAATTGAAGGGCATCGGGCGACAGGTAGGCATGCCGTTCCTGGATCATTTGAAGCATGGGAATCAGGTTTTTTCTTTCTTTTTCAAACCCTTGAAGCCGACCCTCAATATCCGCCAGCATGGCCGCTTCCAGGGCGCGAATGTCGTCATCCACGAGGGATCTCCGTTTTAGCCGTAAGCTGTTAGCTAACAGCCAAGAGCTAACAGCTTCTTTTAATCCTCAAATATTCTCCATGGCACCCAGCGCACCGTGAAGCCGGTCCCGAAGCAGAAAACAGAGGCTTTCCATCATTCTGAATCCCATCTTATAGTTATCCACCATGATTTCTCTCAGCTCCGTTCCTCTGATACTCACCACCGTTGTGGGCTTCCGGCAAACGGCCGAACTCATAAGCGTGTGGGGCTGGCCCAACAGGGTCGACCAGCATCCCATGGCTCGCCCTTTTCCCAGGAGTCCGATCACAGCGTTCCCTTTGCGGGTTCCCAAGTCTATGGACCGTTCCAGGGAAACGTTCCCTTCGGCGATCACATAAAGATATTCACCGAAATCCCCTTGAGAGAAAATATATTCCCCCGGTTCAAAATTACAGACCTGACAGAGACCGGCAATGTTCTCGATATAGGTTTCCTCAAGACCCTTGAAGAATTCGCATCCCTCCAGGATTCCTTTGATTTTATTGTGATCCATTTTCGCCTCCTCTGGTGTCATATCTTGGTGTATGTGACCGAAGGGAAGAGTTTGCCATCCGTGTGGGGCAGGAACAGGGCTGCAATGTATTCATCGGTAAAGGGCTGATGGGTGGACAGTTCGATATTGGTCATGGACCTTGATATGTTCAGGCAGGTTTCAAAGGCATCCTCAGAAAGCAGACAGGCCCGTGCCCCCGTCAGGGAACTGTTGCCGATGAATTTGATTTTCTCCAGTGGGATATCGGGCAGAAGCCCGATCGCCACCGACTTTGGAATATTGAGAAAGCTGCCGAAACCCCCTGCCACATACAGGGTATCGATCGTATCGAACCCCAGCCCGATATAATCCATGAGGGATTTTATGGCCGCAAACACCGCACCTTTGCTCTTGATGAGATTATCGATATCCGATTCGGTGATGACCACATTGGCCGCGGTTTCCGTTTCATCGGCACAAGCTATGATGTACTCTGGAATACCGTCTTCAACATCCAGGCGGGCGTCTTCCCGCTGCCGGTGGAACTTGCCGTCCTGGCCGATGATGTTGTTTCGCACCAGCTCATAAATGCAGTCGATGAGCCCGGTACCACAGATCCCCCGGGGTTTTTTGCCGCCGATGGTTTCATAATGCAGCTCACCGTCCTCGATGACCACTTTCTCAATGGCGCCGTCGGTGGCCCGCATGCCGCAACGGGTCCCCCCCCCCTCAAAGGCGGGGCCTGCGGAAGCCGAGCAGCACACCAGCCAGTCCTGGTTGCCGATGGCGATTTCACCGTTGGTGCCGATATCGATGAGGCACTTGACTTCTTCATGTTCCGATATACCGCTTGCCAGAACACCCGCCACGATGTCTCCCCCCACATAGGAGGCGACACAGGGCATGACCTCCAGTATACCCCGGGGGTTGATGCGGATGCCGATCTCGGAAGCCCGGATTTGGGGGAACTCATCGGTGGTGGGCACATAGGGATCCAGGCGAATGGAGCAGGGGGTCAACCCCAGGAGCAGATGACTCATGGTGGTGTTGCCGGCTGCCACGATGACGTCGATCTCTTCACGGGAAATTCCCCGCTTCTTGACAAGCCTCGCGATCAGGGTGTTGACGTTTTTGACCACGGCCTGTTGGATGGGGTCCAGGCCCCCTTTACCGCAGGCAAATATGACACGCGAAATGACGTCTTCTCCAAAACTGGCCTGCTTGTTGTGGCATCCTTCCACATCCAGCACTTCGCCGGTGTTTAAATCCAGCAGCTGGACCACCACCGTGGTGGTCCCCACATCCACGGCTAGGCCGTAATGGGATTTGGCCGTATCAAAGGGGTCGATTTGCAGGATTTGATAATTTCCCCCGTGTTTGGCCACCGTCACCGTTACTTTCCAGTCGTTTTCACGCAGCTTTGTGGAAAGGGTCTGCAGGCAGTCGAGGGAGATATCAAAGGTATGCCACCCCAGTTCTTTTCGCAGTTCCCTGGCAATCCGTTCCAGATCAGGCACATTGTCCTCCACGGAGGGTGCTGAAAGGGCCAGATAGGACTTTTTGACAAGGGGATTCAGTTCCAGTTCCGCCGTGGCCTGGCTTTCACCGCCGGTCATGATTTTGGAGGCATCCACGCGGGATTCGGCGGGGATGATGATTTCCAGGTCGTCATGGATCTCCGTCTGGCAGGCCAGGACATACCCTTTCATGATTTGATCCTGTGAGAAAAAGCCCTTTGCATGCGCTTCGGCATCGGCGCGGCCCTTTGTCACCTGCACACGGCATTTGCCGCAGACCCCTTCGCCGCCGCAGAGATTGGTGATAAACACATCTGCTTGATGGGCCGCCTCCGCAATGGTGGTGCCGTCCGCCACGTCGACACATCGGTCCGCGGGCAAAAAATGAACTGTTTGGTTACCCATTCTGGTATCTCCGGTATTTTATGCCGTAAAGAATTGTGATTGATGAATACGGACATTTGTATACAACAAACACCCCTTGAATGTGAAGGAAAAAGGGAAATTTCCCGGAACCGGTTGACAAGAAAATCGTCTACACGTATGTTTCCAGAGTTGGCTGGGCCGGAATGCCTAAAACCGTAATCAAGCTCATGTGAGCAGGAGGAAATATGTCAATGTGTTGTCTTTCTTTCCCCGGGAACCGACAGAAGGCGGCAATTTTTGCATTGTCCCTTGTCGTTGCTTTGCTTTTTCTGGTTATAACGCCGCCGCTCTGCCGGTCCACTGAGGGTCAAGGCGTTGAAAAAACGGTTTCCCCCTCCTTGGATGGGTTGCCGGACCTGACGGTGCCGGCATTGGAGGAAAGGATTCGAATTGCCAAAGCAGCACCCAAACTGTCACCTGAATCCAAAGAGCGGATTATCTCATTTTATCAAAAAGCCCTCGATTCGTTGAAGCGCCGGGAAAAAGCCATTGAACGGATGTCTGAATACGACGCGACCCTCAAAGAACTGCCCCACCCAAAGGATTTGCCCCGGGGAGGGGTGAAGCCTGTCCGAACCGCCGCGGTGGAAGAGCGCGCCAAGGCCATGGCCCTGGTGGAGATCGAAGGCGAAATTGCCGGTCTGCATGTTGAACTGGCGGAGGTGCAAACCCAGCTTGAGTTAAAACAACAGAAGTTACAGGATTTGCTCAAACGTCCGTTCCAATTGCGCCGGAGTATTGCCCAATATGAACAGACCCTGTCGGAATTACAGGAAAAGCTGGCCCGCCCCAAGCCGGAAGATGAATCGTCCCGCCTGATCCGCGCCAGGAGGACCAGCCTTCGAGCGCAACAATCCTCCCTGGAAGCCCAGCTCAAGGCGGCGGACCAGGAGGTGGTCGTTTCCAAGCGGGAAATGGCCGTCACCCAGAACCAGCAGGCTTTGTTCACCCGGAAAGTCCACCGACTGGAAGCCCTGATCAAGACCTGGGAATCGGCGCGGCAACACAAGCAGAGTGATGTGGGCTTTATTGAGAAGCGCCAGACCCAGGAATCCTTGAGCCAAATGGCTTCGGATAACTGGCCTAAAGCCGGCGACTTCCTGAAAAAGCTGGGAGAGCAGAATCTGGCATTGTCTGAAACCCTGATTGAACTTGATGTTAAGGAGAAGGAGGCGGACAAAACCGCCAAGTTGCTGGAAGCCCGACTGAATCAGACCGAGAAGGATTTTGAACTCACCCGGAGGCGGATCAAAATGATGGGGTTGACCCGGAAAGCCGGGCAGTGGCTTCAGTCTCGACGGGAGACCCTCCGGAAGAGCCGGGCGAACCCAAGGGTGGCGCATCAACGCCGCAACGAAATTCTCAGGGTCAACCTGGCCAATGATGAGATGATTCAGGAACGCCAGGACTATCTGGTTTTAAAAAACAACATTTATGATCAACTGGACAAACTGGAAGCCTCTCTTTCCCCCAAACAAAACGAAACGCTCACCATGCAGGCGTTTCTTCTGCTGGAAAGCCGGCGAAAATTATTTGAAGAGACCGGAAAATCGTATATCAATTATCTGAAAAAACTGACTGCTCAGGAGGCGGCCCAGAAAAAACTGGACGTCTTGTCCGAAGAATACCGGGATTTTATTAACGAGCGTCTTTTGTGGACCCAGAGTGCTGATCTGATTTCGCCAGCGGATGTAACCCTCTCTGAAAATGTGCTCTTATGGATGTTCAGCCCCGCCAACTGGCAGAAATTTTTGGGGGATCTGGGGCTGTCCATGGGAAGCCGACCGGCCATCTGGGGGCTCCTGGTGTTAGGGCTTTTCATGGTCATTTTTTCAAAGCCCTGGATCAGGCGAAGCATCAAGTCCCATGGGGGAAAAACATCCACAGAAGGGATGGGTGGAACTCTCGCCCTGATGCTCTGGATCGTTATCCAAACCGCCGGCATTCCGGTCATCCTCTATCTGGCGGCAATCCACCTGAAAGCGCTCCCCACGGGGGACTATTTTACCCGGGCGGTCTGTTCCGGGCTTGCCGTCTCCCTGAAAGCCTTTATTCTTCTCAGGCTGACGGTGCAGCTCTGCAGGCAGGGAGGGCCGGGAAGGACCCATTTTCTGTGGAATGCGTCGGTTTGCAATTCAATGGTCCGTTCGGCCCGGACACTTTTACTCCTGTTTGTGCCGCTGTTGTTTTTTGCGATCATGATTCAAAACGGTCCCCAGACCCAGGGATTTCGAAGCTCTCTGGGTCGGCTGCTGTTCCTGTTGTCCATGGTTCCCATGCTCCTGGTATTATGGCGATCAATCGGCAGATCAAGCCCCCTGTCGCAAGCCGTTCGCGAAAGACGGCCGGACGGCCGGCTCAGTAAATATCTTCCCCTCTGGTCAACCCTTTTCCTTCTCTGCCCCGTGGCGCTCATGGTCCTGACAATCCTGGGGTACTATTTCACGGCCTACCGGCTGGCCTGGAGTTTGACCGAAATGGCATGGTTGGTGCTGGCCCTGGTGCTGGTCAATGCCGTCATGTTGCGGGGATTGAGAGCGGCTCAGGCAAAACTGGCACTTCAAAAGGCCCTGCGGGAACAGGAAGAGGCCGCCAGAAAAGCTCGGGAGGCCCAGGGGGATCCTGAAGAAAGCATTCAGTCAACACCACAGATTTCAGCACCATCCCTGGACCTTCAGGAAATCAACGAACAGACATCCATGCTCATCCGTTCCGTGACCCTCGTGGTCGGCCTCATGGGGCTCTGGTTCATCTGGGCCGATGTGTTCCCCGCCTTTCGTTTCCTGGACAACGTGGCACTCTGGAATCGGGAAATCGGTGTGGACAAGGCCGGAACGCCCATTCTGCAGGCCATTACCCTGCTTAACCTCATCATCGCCGTCATCATTTTTGTCGCGACCTTTATCGCGGTGAAATCGGGAACGGCTTTGCTGGAAATTCTCATGGCCAGGAGTTCCAAACTGGATGCCGGCAGCCAACAATCTTTCGGTCTGATTGCTCAGTACACCATTTTCATGGTGGGCCTGTTTGCCGGGTTGAATGCCCTGGGCATTGGGTGGAAGCAGTTTCAATGGCTGGCGGCCGCCATGACCGTGGGCTTGAGTTTCGGGCTCAAGGATATCTTCGCCAATTTTGTATCGGGCATCATCATCCTTTTTGAGCGGCCCATCCGGTTGGGAGATACGGTCACGGTTGCTGGGTCCAGCGGTAAGGTTTCAAGAATCCGCATCCGTTCCACCACCATCACCGACTGGGACCGGCGTGAGTTGATTGTTCCCAACCAGGCTTTTCTTTCCGAAAAAATCACCAATTGGTCTCTTTCCGACAATGTCAGGCGCGTGGTCATTGATGTGGGTATCGGTTACGGTTCCGATGCGAAAAAAGCCGAGGAACTGCTGCTCCAAATTGCCAAGGAAAACAGACTGGTTTTGGACAATCCAGGTCCCAGCGTGTATTTTGAAGGATTTGGCGCCGACTCACTGGATTTCAAGCTGCGCGTGTTTGTCTCCCTTTCAGACGCCATTAAGGTACAGAACCAGATTCGGCATCAGATTAACCAGATCTTCCAGGAAGAGGACATCGAGATTCCCTTCGCCCAACGGGATAACCATCTGGATACGGGTTCCGGCCCCCTGGATATTCGGCTGGTGAATGATGGCGTCGGGGCGGCCCCCTATGGCCGCCCTGATAACGGGTAAAACGGATAAAAGGGCAACCACGGGGGGTTGCCCCTACATCGTTTCGGGTTTTATATGAAAGAAATATGGATCATCGGTGCCGGCCGTTTCGGGCGCATGGCAGCGGATCGGTTAACCGGTAAAATAAAGGATCTGCGCCTTGTGCTGGTGGACCTGGAAGCGGAAAAACTTCATGGGGCGGAAGGTCCCGGAAGAACCCTCATCAAGGCTGACGGGGCCGCCTACCTCGCAGAACATCTGCCGAAGAGGGAAGAAAAACATCCCGACTGGATCATTCCGGCGGTCCCCATTCACCTGGCGGCGGAGTGGCGTCTGCTGGACCAAAGCAAAAAAAACCTGCAACGGATTCCCATCCCCGCAGAGATGGATCCGCTCCTGCCCCATCCCCTGCGGGTAGAGAACGGCAATATATTTGTCAGCCATGCGGATTTCCTCTGCCCGGACGATTGTGCCGAACCTCGCGATATCTGTACCTTCACAGGAAAACCCCGAAAGCAGAATATGTTTGAACTCCTTGGAGATATTCAGTTTCCCCCATGGAAAAGCCTGGTGATCCGCAGCCATCAACTGGGTCCCGGCGTCGGCGGGTATCGCACGCAAGAACTTTTTGATCTGGCCGACAGAATCGAAAAGGCCCGCGGTCCCATCTTGCTAAGCACCGCATGTCGCTGCCATGGGGTCATGACGGGCCTTCAGGGGGCTTATTCCTCAAAATCTACAGCACCTTAACCCGTTTCAGCCAGCCCGGTCGCTCCTTTTCCACCGTTTCCATGGCTGTGGAAGAACCCAAGACTTTCACCACGCCTTCCTCCGCCACTGCCCTTAGAAACCTGCCCATGGCCTTGAAATGGGAAGTTGTGGTTCCCAGAAGTTCTTCCCGCATTTGCTGCCTCAGCGTTTCGGTATCGTTTGTCAGAGATCGAATCATTGAAACGAACCCCCTGGTATCCGGCAGCATGTGGCTGTCCAGATCCCCGATGGCGCCGATAATGCTTTTGGTCAATTCGTCTTTCGAAAGGATCTCTTCTTCCAGAAACTGCGCGGATCGGTCAAAGATATCCAGGGTTTGCATCAGGTTGGGATCCCGGTAGGAAACCAGGGTCAATACCCCGGAGATGCGATCCAGCAGAACGAAGGCTCCATAGGCGCCGCCCTGTACCCGAACGCGGTCCCACAACCAGGCATTGCGCACATATCTTGTAATGGCCAGGGCCGAGCCGTCGAATTCATACCCCAATTCCGTGAGATCCGCGCCTTTGCCCACATAGTTCACCTGGCTTGGGATGGTCATCCCTTCAAAGAGGGGCTTGCTGTGGCCGGGCCAATCCGCCTTCAGAATGCCGGATTGAGAAACCGGTGCATCCGGCAGGGCTTGCAGCAACCGGCGTAACCGGGGTTCAAAGCGTTTCCATCCGGAAGCATCGATGGTAATATTGGCCAGGGTAGTCTTCCGGTTCACCAGTATGCGGTGGATATCCTTCAAAGTGGCAAGGACCTTCGCCCAGTCCTTTTCAATATCCCGGGCCAGCTGTCTGACAAAAAAGAGATAGCTGATGCCCCCCATCTGTTCAGAAGCCCAATGGGATTCGGAAAAATGGGATCTCAAACGCAGGTTCACCATCTGGTGGCCGGCGGGTATCAATTTTTGTTCAACCCGGGCCTTTTCCTCCATAACCATTTGCCTGAAACGCTCCCGGTTGTCTAATTTAACCGTCAGCAGCACATCCTCAAAAATCTGTATCAGCGCATCGGCCTGGTGGTTCATGGCTTTTCCCCGGAGAAACAGCCAGGCGGTACTTCCACGGGCTTCCTGGACATCCGACATGAAGGGTGCGGGATAGATACCCCCTGTTTTTCGGCTGATGCGCTGCGTCAGCGATACGAAATCTTCCGTTTCCGTCCCCATTTCAACAAAGGCCCGCCCCAGAAGGGGAATATAGGGCACATATTCGGCGGGCAGATGGTGAAGGTCAAGCCCCAGATCCATGTATACAATGCCATTGGTAAAAAGGTCGTGGAGCAGAATGGGAGTGCCCTTTTCATCCGTTTCAACCAGGGGGATAATTTTGTTTTGCGGCGCCAGATCTTCCCGCCTCAACATGGGAATGGTGGTCAGGGCTTCGGGAGAATCCGGTTTCTCCTGGAGGCGCTTCAGCGTCATGGTATTTTCCTGAACCGCTTTGAGCGCCTTTTCATCCATCCCGGCCCTGGCCTTTAAAAGCCTTTCCTTTTCGGCGTCGGCTTCTTTTTTTCTGAGGTTCGAATCGGGTTCCAGCACCAGCATGGTTCGGTGAGGATTTGAAAGAAATGCCCGGTCAATGAGCTTTTCAAAATAGTGGGGTTCAGCGGCAATTTCTTTTTTGAGCCGTTCAAGGGGACCTTCAAAGGCCAGCAGATCCAGAGGATCTCCATCGTAAAGCCAGGTGGTAAGGGACCGCAGCATCAGGGAAAGGCCCCGGGGGAAACTGCCGGTGTTGTTTTCCCGCAGGCGGAATTCAATGGTGTTGAGGGCCGCCTCAACGGTATGGGGGTCAATGCCCGAAAGGTTGAGCGATTTCAGGGTATCCAGGATGAGATCCTCAATTTTCTGTGCATTCTCCGTTTCAATGCCCTTGAGGCCGGTGGAAAAACACATTTGTCGGAGTTCTGCTTCCAGCCCGCCGCCCGTTACATCCTCACCCAGCCCCGAATCGATGAGGGCCTTTCGAAGGGGAGAGGCGGGCATGCCCAGCAAAATGTAATCCAGGGCACGCAGGGAGAAATTATCATCTGCATTTGTTGTTTCGCCCAACATCCAGTTCACAGTCATCATACCCCTGGTATTTGACCCGTCCGCTTCACCCGCCATGTAAGGGCGAACCTGCTTTTTGGGTTTCTCAAATGGCGTTTGAAGCTGAACATTGGAATCCACCGACAGGGGTTCGAAATCCTTGAGTACACCCTCTAACCTCACCAGGCGTTCTTCCGGATCATCATTCCCATAAAAAAAGATGCGCGCATTGGACGGATGGTAGTATCTTTTGTGAAAGTCAAAGAACTGCTCATAAGTGAGGCGGGGAATCTCTTTGGGATCTCCCCCTGAATCCAGGCCATAGGCATTGTCCGGGAACAGGGACTGAAGGGAGTATTCTGAAAGCACATTGTCCGGCGAAGAATAGGCCCCTTTCATTTCGTTAAAGACCACCCCTTTGAACACCATTTCCGCCTCTTTTTTCTCCAGCTCAAAATGCCATCCTTCCTGCTGAAAAATTTCCTGCGTGATTCTGGGATAGAATACCGCATCCAGGTAGACGTCCATAAGGTTGTAAAAATCCTGAAGGTTCTGGCTGGCCACGGGATAGCAGGTTTTGTCCGGGTAAGTAAAGGCGTTCAAAAACGTCTGGAGGGACCCTTTCAGAAGCTCCACAAAGGGCTCTTTCACGGGGTATTTCCGGGAGCCGCAAAGAACGGAATGCTCCAGGATATGGGCCACTCCGGTGGAATCAAAGGGGGGTGTTCGAAAGGTGATGCCGAAAACCTTGTTTTCGTCATCAGCGATCATGCTCAAGATCTCGGCCCCGGTTTTTCTGTGGCGGTACAGACGGGCTTCGGTTTTCAGTTCTTCTATGTCACGTTTTTTGATCAGTTCAAATGGGTTCAGCGTTTTCATGGACTCCTCCGGTCGACGCAGCGGGTTTTCTGCGGGGTTCTTTTCTATATCGGATGATCTGGTATGCCACAAGAAGCAAGAAGATGACAAGCCCTGTGTAGTTCCATGTCTCGCCCACCCAGATGAGAAGGGTGGCCGATCCCCCGAACAGGATGGTTTCAACCCAGCTGAGGGGGACCAGGCAAAAGCGTTCCATGCACACCACAAAACCAATCATGGACAGGGTGCAGAAAATGACGGTCCGGACCACTTCGCCGGTGGGGCCGTTCAGCAGCAGGGGATGATAGGCCATGACGATGGGCAGGATGTAGAGCCCCTTGGCCAGTTTCCAGGAGGTGAAGGCCGTTTTCATGGGGCTGGATCCGGCAATGCCGGCGGCGGCAAAGGATTCCAGGGCCACCGGCGGTGTGATATTGGCGTCCTGGCTGTACCAGAAAACGATCATGTGGGCGGTTAGCAGCGGAATTCCCAGATCCATCAGCGCCGGTCCGGCCAGGATGACCAGGACGATGTAGGATGCGGTCACGGGCAGTCCCATTCCCAGCAGCAGCGACGCCATGGCCACCAGGGCCAGGGCGAGCAGCGGAATTCCATGGGAAAGGGAGACAATCAGAGAAGAAAAACGGAGTCCCGTTCCCGTCAGATTGACCACGCCGACGATGATGCCGGCGGCGGCGCAGGCCACGGCCACCACCACGGCGTTCTTCGCCCCCTGCTCCAGGGTTTTGAGAAGGGTCAAAAATGAAATCCGGGACGACTTTCGAAAGAGCGCCGTGACGTAAAGTGCGATGATGGCAACGAATCCTGCCATCATGGGGCTGTAGTTCATGAGCAGAACCGTTACAAGGATGCCCACGGGGAGGATGAAATGGATGCCCGTTTTGAGAGTTTTCAGAAAGTTGGGCAGCATTTCCTTGGGAAGACCCCATATACCGGCTTTCTGAGCTTCCAGATGGACAAAAAGGATTACGGAAAAAAAATAAAGCACTGCGGGGATAAAGGCGATTTTGATGATTTCAAGGTAAGGCGTCTGGGTGAACTCCGCCATGAGAAATGCGCCGGCCCCCATGATGGGGGGCATGAGCTGTCCGCCCGTGGAAGCGGCCGCCTCTACGGCTGCAGCCACATGGGGTTTATAGCCGATCTTTTTCATCATGGGAATGGTAAAAGATCCGGTGGCCACTACATTGGCCACGGCGCTTCCGGCAACGGATCCCATGAATCCGCTTGCCACCACGGCGGTTTTAGCCGGTCCCCCTGAAAACCGCCCGGTAATGGAATAGGCCATGTCGATAAAAAAGTTGCCCGCGCCGGTCTTTTCCAGGAAAGACCCGAACAGGATGAAAATAAACACAAAGGTGGCGGCGACCCCGGTTGGCAACCCGAAAATCCCTTCGGTGGTCAGTGACAGAGTGGTGGCCATCCGTTCGATGGAATACCCTTTGTGGACGAGAAGGTCGGGTATGTACGGGCCATAATAGCCGAAGCAGAGGAAGGCCAACGCAATGCAGGTGAGGTTCAATCCGATCACCCGGCGGGTGGCTTCCAGGACCAGCAGAATCAGGGTGATCCCCGTGGCGATGTCCCACTGGCTCCAGTCCCTTTGGCGATCAAAGATCCCGTTTAAATCGATAAAGATATAGGCGCCAACGGCAATACTGAGGACGCACAGGAAGAGGTCTATCCACCGGAAAGCCGCATAGGCCTTATGGTTTCTATTTTTGTACAAGGGGCGTGTCAAAAAAGCCAGCACCAGGATGCTGCTCAGAAAAACAGCCCGGTGCCGCATGGCGGTCATGGCGACGATACCGGCCGTGTACAGTTGAAACAGACTCAGCCCAACACCGATCACGGCGACGGCACCGATGATACCCTTTTCCATGGGGGAAGAAGATGCGGTTTCCCGTATTTCCGTCATGGTTGCCTCCCGTTTGAGGAACAAAAAAATCTTAGCGTCTTGGCGCCTTTGCGTGAGATCTTTTCTGTTATGGTGTTGCCGAATGGGGAAAAAGCACGCGAAAAATTCGGTAGAGCAGATTCACCGGCCGAGCGCTGAACTGAGCGGCCACGTGGGGCGCCACACGAGAGAGGTTCGTCTTCATCCCCCGCCACAAAATGGTATGGTCCACGCCGGGGCTGCCGATGCGCAACACAAAATTGCCGGTGGCCATGTGCATGTCCTCGATGACCTCATAGGGCCCCCGCCGCACCATGCGGCCGATTCCCGGCATGCGGCCCATGCCGGCCCCGAATTTCAGGTAGCGCTCTTCTTCAATGTAGATCCGCCCCTCACTGTCCACACTGTGGGTTTCCCAAATGGGCGCATTTTCCACGGAATGCACGTAGTGGAGGGTAAAACGCTCTCCTGGATTCAGGGGCAAAACCAGCAGGGGATCCGCTTTCTCCACAGGGGTGATGCACAACTCCAGACCGCCCGGCAAAAGCCAGGCGGCCGGGAGGAGCAACCCAAACACAACCACGGCGCCCCATAGCATGAAGCGTAGCGGCTTTTTCACACTTTTTCCGCGCCCTATGGAATCAGATTCGCCGGCACCTTGATCCCCTTTTCCTTCAGGTATTTGATGGTGCCCGGATGGAGCGGTATGGGGGAGTACTTCACTGTGTTTTCGGGCGTGGTGTAGGCTGCGGACGGATGAATCTTGCACAGCATGTCGTTGTGCTCAAACAGGGCCTTTACCAGTTTGTACACGAGTTCCGTGTCCAGGGATTTCTGGCAGATCATCACATTCCAGACGCCGATGGTGGCGACGGGTTTGTCCACCCCTCGGTACACACCGCCCGACAGCTCGATGGCGGAGTAAGTCTTGTTTGCGGCAAGGATTTTTTTCGTCTGTCCGGGTGTAAAGGGCAAGATTCGAATGTCGTGTGTGGTGGCCAGGTCCAAGATGGAACTGGTCCCGGGGCCAACGCACCAGGTACCCATCTGAATCATGCCGTCTCGAAGCGCGTTAGAGCTCTCTGTAAAAGAGAGCCGCGAGTCTTTATAGGCGTCTTTGGGAACGCCCAGCGCTTTGTACACCTCCTCGGCCATGAAGTTGGTGCCGCTTCCCGGGCTGCCGGTGCTGATGGTCTTTCCTTTCACCTGTTCCACGTTCGTAACGCCACTGTCCTTGAGGGTTACCATCTGAAGCAGGTTGGGGTACATAATGGCCATGGACAAAATCTTCTGCTTTTCTCCTTTGAATTTGCTGATCCCTTTGTAGCCGGCCACGGCCACATCGCCCATGACTTCTCCGACGACGGTTTCACCCTTGGATGCCAGTTTGACGTTTTCCACACTGGCCCCCGTTACTTCCGCCACGGCTTTTACACCCGGCACATACTGAGTCCAGATTTCCGCCACGCCGCCACCATAGGGGTAGTAGATCCCGCCGGTACCGCCGGTACCGATACCCAGGAACACGGTTTTTGAAGCAGCCGGTGCGGCAAACACCAGGAGCAATATCCCAAAAAGAGCCAACAAGATGCTGAGTTTTTTCATTTTCATGTGAACCTCCCTTTCTTATTATTGAGGTGCTATTTCCCCATGGTGGTAATTCTGATGTCAATGGACTTGGCCTTGCTGGTCATGTTTTTGACCGGATAAACAAAAGAAGCGGTCTGTTCCGGCTTTACCAGTCCTTTTTTGGTCTTCCGGGGGATCAGACCGCCCACGGCCTTACCATTGTCCAAAAAGATATTGACCCTGAAACGCTGGGGCTTATCGCTCACATTCTTGAGGGAAACCTTGAAATGGAGCGTATTGACACCTTCCCATTTTTTGAAAAAACAGCCAAGGGAAACCAATTGGGCCTCGGGAGAAATTTCTTTGTTGATCTGCTTGTCAGCGGCGCAGGCAGACATTTTTTCAGCGGCGTAGACCTTCGCCCCCACGCCGCCCCATAGGCATAACACCGCCGCAACCAAAAACAGGACACAAAAACTGCCAAACCGTTTTTCTCTTTTCATGCTCCCTCCTTTTTTGCAAATGGTTAACTGTTAGAAATGATTCTATGATAAAATTGAATAACACCATAGATTCCCTGCTTTTGTCAAACGGATTCTGTTTTCATCGGCCAAAAGCGGGAAGGATTTCAAGGGGGTGTCGGACTTATCCGGCAAGCAATCCCTTTTTTCCGTCCCGTAGGGACATCTGAAAATAGCCCGGCAATTCATTGCCGGGATAGATTCGAGAAAACGAAATCAGTCCCGCAGGGACGGCAGAATTCTGGACAGGGAATGAAAAAGTAACCGAGAAAAACGAGGGGAAAATCATTTGATGTAAAGGTCGATATCGGAATTGTTCATTTTTTCCCCATTAGCCGTAACGGGGGGCCTATGACATTATACGCATTGCGTTAATGATTGTTCCACTTCCGCAGTCGACCCGGTCTAATTGACAACGTCTTCCCGCATTCATCTACAGGTCGAGAAAGCGGCTTGCAGGAACATTGAAAATATCAGCAAGTTTTTTGGCATTGGCCAGGCTGATGGATTTTCTTCCGCGCTCCATGTTGGAAACGATCTGGCGCGGAACGTTGCCGAGTTTTTCTCCAAGTTGGGCTTGGGTCAACCCAAAGTTTTTCCGATAGATACGCATTGCGTTGCCAGGGGTGGTTTGCGCTTTTATATCCCTGTACCAATCGGTTTCCGTTGCCTCCACGTATTCATCGTCCCCATTATAAATCTTCAGATGGGCGCCGTATTCACTTCTAAGCACATCAAGAATGCGCACCGGGATATCCCCCTGTATGCGAATGTCAGTACGGAGCGTTTTCACGAGAGCCTGCATAATACACCTTTATTTCAATGGGTTCTTCTTACATGCGCCAGCACGTCACCCATCCGCGGGATAGGTGGCAGTGGTATTCGCTATTTGAGAGTTTGCTATAGTTTGGCCAGTTGTGGGTTTTTGCAATTTATTATTATTGTTGAAGATATCTTTCATTTCCTGTTAGGATGCAGGAAAATCAGGTCATGAGGATGGAAGCGTTGGTTTCAAGGTTGGCATATGTATTCTTGTATCGAGCATGTTTCGATTTTTGTGATTCTATCTGCTTGAAAATAGGCGTATTTTGGTCCGAAGGCGATGCAGGACTTGTGCACGTACTCCTTTTCCATGACCGGATGAGCGGCAATTGAACCGATTCCATATGTTGTGGTCGTAAGAATTTCTGGTGTGATTTACGTGATCCGACCACGCTTGAATGATGTAAGGCTTATTGCCACTTTTCGATGGTGGTGATTTTTTGGATATCCAAATGAAATCAAAGATGCCATGGCGTGAAATGCGGGCACTCATTTCACGGCCTTTAAACTCTCCCGAATCGAATATATTACCAGGTTTTTGACCCCCTGATATTCTTTGTTTTTGTCAAGATACACCCAGGCAAAAGGTGAAGAATACATCTGGCCGCTTTGCAAAATCTGATCGCTATGCTAACTTACTTTTTTACCCACGTTCCCGTTCCCGAACAGTTCCCGAAACTAAGGCATCTGCACCCCAATTGGGGTCCCAATGCCATACCATTTCGGCCATAGTTTTCCTATCCTGGATGCCCTGCCTTTGGATATGGCAATCAGATCAAGAGGATAGGGCATCAATTTTTTCTGGCATAAAAAATGCGTCATTAGGAAGACTTGCAGTCAACCATTTAAAAAGAGGCAAATAATAGGGTACCCGAGAAAACAAAAGAGGTGTCAAATGGCAGGCAGAGTAGCGGCTAAAAGATTCATAATCGGAGTTTTAGGATCATGTCTCATCTTGTTTTCTGGTCTTAATACGAGTGCGGCTGACCGCGACTGGGGAAACCTCACGAACGGCAACATGTATTTGTTCTACTGTTCTCACCAGGATCTGGGGTGGGAGGGCAGTTATCATGACAGCAAAGACAAGAGAAACAAGTTTATGATCGAGCCCGTGGTGGAATGGGCGAAAGATCACCGCAACTACAAATACTGCATTGAATACACAAGATCTGTCATGGATTTTCAAGAGTATACGCAAACCACTCCAGGCAAAGCGTCACTTTGGGGGGATTTTGTCAATCTTGTCAAGTCCGGCCAGATCGAAGTGGGAGGGACCTATAACTGCGGTTATGAATCGCTGTTTTCCGGGGAAGGTCTGGTGCGCCAGACCTATCTGGGCCGCAAATGGCTTAGAGGCCTTGGATGTGATACAAAAGTCGCATGGAATGTTGACCCACCCATTCGAGCCTTGCAGACCGCACAGATTTATAAAAAGGCCGGCATCGCCTATTTGATGGATAGCCGTTACAAAAAGGGTTTTTTCAATTGGAAGAGCCCCAATGTTCACGATGGCAGTAATGACTACAGCATCCTCGTCTACTCGCAAGGTGATTACGGCTATACATGGAGTGGCTTCTTACGAGAGGCAGCGAACGATCCCTATCACTCGAATCTCTTGGAACCTTGGCTTGGATATCATGGAATTCTCTATCCCTATTCATTCAACGGGAAGGATTATTCGGACAATAACCATCCCGTCGCCACCTCCGTGGAAGATTATATTTTAGATTACGCGAACCATTATTGGCTTTGGAACGATAAAGGTCAATGGCCCAACAACTCTGATAATGCGTGCCCTTGGGCATGGCAGGCGTGGGATGACTACTATGAGCACTTTGGCGGAAGCAGCACCCCGCTTGTTGGCATATTCCCGCTCTACTATTCCACAGATATGGGAATGCCAAGGTCCTATATCGCTTTCCCTTCCCCAGATGAACCTTATAAAAGCACCCTTCTAACTGACTGGGCAGACAATAAAACCGCAGATGATCCCAGCCTACACCTCGTTACCGGAAAAGAGGCGCTCGATACCCTTGTGGCCGCTGCCCAAAGCCAGGGTGCGCCATTCAGGGAGTGGCAGGGTGAACTGCCCAACACCTGGCTCTACATACACGGACCCGGCCATTATCAGCTCATAACCAAAATGCGCTCAGCAGAAAGGCTTCTGCCCGCAGCCGAGATGTTTACCGCTTTTAACAACATTCTTGAGGGAAGCCTTTCTTCCTATCCCGAGAGTACTTTTACGGAGGCCTGGAGCAAAGCCATCTTCCCTGACCACGGAATGGGAGGCGCTGGTACCTGGTACTCTGATTTTTATCCGGATGTTGAAGGAAACAAAGATATCGTTGACGTAGCGAGTTGGGTGAGAGTCAAGGCCGCG
>Ga0222666_1000198_pt1 | contig 45790 bp, 28 predicted proteins | sample AntAcemetagen655_FD_181710 | JGI IMG/M metagenome (GOLD analysis project Ga0222666, IMG submission 181710) | Saline water microbial communities from Ace Lake, Antarctica - #655 | ecosystem: Environmental > Aquatic > Non-marine Saline and Alkaline > Saline | place: Antarctica: Ace Lake...
CTGTAGTAGTAAGTTCTAATGAGATAGCACCAGCATCAGTATCCAGGAGACAAACTTCAGGTATCCCCATACTTAATGAATGATTAGATGTCCCATCATCTTGTGCACTTACGTTAATTGTGAGCATAAAAAATGCTCCTGACAAAACAATAATAGATGTTAATTTTTTCATGATAAATTATTAGTATTAGTGAATAATAAATTTTCAGCTTATGTTACATAAGTATGATAGATTTCAATATCATTAATAAAAAAAAATAGCTTGCTTTGCTATCAGCCCGATTAATGCAAAACAATTTATAAGCATTGATTTAAATCTCTGCCCATTCCCAAATATTTTCTTATACTTTTTATTTTCATATAAGGTTACAATTAATATAATATTTTTAGGAAAAGATATTTTGCAAAGGACCAGATATCTTATGTCGCCAATTAAAATAAAGTTTGCACAATAATATCAACATCTTCGGTACATTATCGTAAAAATAAGCCTTCAATACACTTTCTATATTTGAAGATTGCTGAGCTATTGTGGTATTCGCTAAAGTATTTATTAATCCGATTTTTAGCAAAAGGTAACTCAAAACAAACAAAAAATATGCAAATTTTTTAGATGGGATGTTAATTACTTTGAAAATTATGGAAAGGTAGGCAGTTCTCAGTCCGCAGTTCTCATTAGGCAGTGATCAATATCATTAACCATTGGATAACTGGTCAAACAAGTCCTCAAAGATATTCTTTCTCCTGAGGATCTCAAAAACAAAATCTCTAAAGGCGCCTTTACCTCCATCTGTAGGTACTACAAAGCTGACAATTTTTTTAGTATATTCAGGAGCGCTTTGTGGGCAAGCTGAAAAACCTGCTTCTCTTAATAACTTATGATCGTTTATCTCATCACCGATAAAAGCAATCTGTTGCAAACTGACACCCTCTTTTGATGCTATTTCTTTTGATAGCTTGAGTTTATCTTTTACTCCCAGGTAACAGTTATCAATATTTAATTTTTTTGCCCTGTTTTTTACACAATTGGATTCCTCACCTGTCATTATTATTAATTTAATTCCTGCTGCCTTTGCAAGAATGACTCCAACGCTATCTGAGGTATTAAATTTCTTGTATTCATCACCGGATTCTGTATAATACATCCCCCCATCAGTCCAGACACCATCAATATCCGTAATAATAATTTGTATATCCATTATTCAATATCTTTTGGGTAGATTAGTTCATTTTCAGGAATTTGGTTTTTAAGTTTTTTGCCAATGATCATTTCTTTTTCAGCCCATTTAAAACCATCACCGGGAGATAAAAGATGAATATCATCTTCGCTAATGACATGCCCTGCTTCTAATGCTCTTTTAGTAGCAATTGATCGTTCCAGCTTTTTTTTGGCACCTTGAGTGGCAGCTTCAATAATAATATCTTTTTTTCCTAACGACATTTCCAGCAAACGAATATCCCTCACCATTCTCCACACACCATCAGGGCCTAAACTTCCTTTATGATCAGTACCTTTCATTTCGCGATCAATGGTAATGTGTTTTTCAATAATTTGTGCTCCCTTAGCCACTGCAGCTATGGGGATGGAAATGCCAATAGTGTGATCTGAATAGCCTATTTTATATCCCGGATAATTTTCGAATAAATAGTCAATGGTATTTAGATTGACATGTGCCGGATTGGTTGGATACTCAGAGGTGCAGTGCAATATTGAGATTTTGCTGTGATGTTTGTTTATAGTTTCAAGAGCTTGATCCAGTTCTTTTTTTCCTCCCATTCCGGTGGATAGTATCATTGGGATTTTCGTTTCTGCCAATGCAGCCAATAAAGGCAAATTAGTTAGGTCTCTGCTTGCTATTTTTAAATAGTCAGGTTGAAAATACTTTAATACTGACATCGTTCCGATGGCACATAGTGTTATAACAAAGTCAAGACCCAGATTTTTAGTGTATTGATAAATCTCATAATGTTCCTTGTCACTTAGTTCCAGATGAGCTCTGTGTTCACCATATGTTTTTCCAAAAGAATTAGGATTGTTATATGGAGCATTCATTTGAGTGTTGGTTAACTCTTCAGACAGATCTCTTTTAGTTAGCTTAATTGCGTTTATCCGGGGTAACTCCAGATCAAAAAGTTTGTCCTTAACGGGTTTGTTAACCAGGTCTATAATAAGCTTTGCTATATCTACTGAACCGTTGTGATTCTGCCCTATTTCACCAATTATGTATGTCATTTAGAATTAGATATTATTTGTTTTTTCATTTTTTCGACTAAATCAGGATTTGATTCAATATACTCTATTAAATCCAGGTAGCCAAAATTACTATTTTTCTTTTTTTTGAACCAATTAAAATAAATTTGCTTCAGGTTTTCAAAGTCATCTTTAGTATCCAGTGTACATCTGATGTTTTGGTTTGGAATATTTTTAGCTATGAAACGTACATTAAAATCACTTTCACTGGAATAAATACAATTGCTAACATGTTCAATACACTGCGACTCTCCTGAGTTAAATACTTTTTTTAAAGCTTGTAAGGAAATAATCTCAGCAAAAAAACCATAGTGAGTTAATATGCTAGGTTTTTCATTAATTTTATATGAAAGATAATCTTCTCCCCGGTAATTTTTATAAAGTTCAATTATTGACTGAATATCAATAAAAGGATTATCTGAGCAAACCCTGATTATTGTATCAAAACGATGAAATTCTGCACACTTAACAAAACGCTCTAAAACATTTTGTTCTGAACCTCTATACACCGGGATCTTGTATTTATTACCAAATTCAACAATAACATCATCATCGGGATTATTTGAAGTTGCTACAACTATTGGAAAATCTTTTTTTAGTTGCATAAAACGGGATAATAAAACATCAAGAAAAGTAGTCTTATTATCGATTTTCAGAATGATCTTTTTGGGCAATCTTGTTGAAGCAGTTCGTGCCTGGATAATAATGCCGGAATTATAATTCATCAATAATGTCTTTATGCTATTAGTTGATTGTCCGGAATGTTTACTGATATTCGTCACAAAGGTAATGAATATAAAAAAGAAAAGCCTGTCATTTTTGACAGGCTTTTCCATTAATAAAAATTTAATGAATAAATATTAAATTGCTTTAACATTTATTGCATTTAATCCTTTTTTACCTTCTGTTAATTCAAATTCTACAGCATCACCTTCATTAACTTCATCAATTAATCCGGAAATGTGTACGAAATACTCTTTTTTTGAATCGTCTTCGATTATGAATCCAAATCCTTTGGCTTCATTGAAGAATTTTACTGTTCCTGTTTTCATTGTAATAAATAATTGTAATAATATTAAAAAATTTTTTGGTCTGCAAAAGTAGTGCTATTTCTTTTAGTATTGCAATTATTTTGCAATATTATTTTTTGTTTGTGTATAACAGCTTGTGTATAAGGTGTTGAGCGCCTCTATAATTTTCATTTTCAAAAGCAAAAATCTCTGGTTATTTGAATCATTGAGTCTACTCTGAAAAGCCAAAAAATAAATAATGCCACAAAAACACTAAGTCACTAAAACCCACAAAACACAGAATATCAGCTGATTAATTTTAGTGTCCTGATAGATATCAGGATTGTGTTTTAGAGCTTTAGTGGCAAAAAATGACTTTTCGGAGTGGACTCATCATTTTATTCTTCAAACATAGCATCGAAATCCCATTCTCCACCGGGAGAGGCATCCATATCTTTTATATCCTCTACAATAATTTTATCACCCTGCACAGTTGCTCTTTGCCCGTTTCCTTTGCCATCGCCTGTGATCACAACGGTTTCTTTTGTCTTAAGATTTGTCACATCCACAGATCCATCAAAAACCACTAACACTGATGTATTCGTTGTATCATTATGCGAAACCTCAAACGAAGACCCTACAACGCCCCCCATGCTCGGTGTTGAAACTTGCATATCGGTCCTTAATGCTGTTTTATCAACCCGTACTCTTACAGAGCCTACTCTTATTTTTAAAGTTATGTTTACTTTTTTCTTATTGAAATTGAATTTTTTGATTGTCATCTGCGTAAGTTGCTTAATAACAGCAGTGCCAACTCTTTTCCCCTCCACAAGGAACTTTATATATGCTCTTCCACCCAATTGAGATTCAATAACTGCGCCCTCGCGAAGTCTCATGCATTTTTTTGCCCTAATCCATTTTTTCGAGCCTGCACGTTTTACCCGAACCCTTCCTTTGATTTTGAATATATGAGCAATGGTTGTACCAACTTCAATAGTCTTTATCTTCTCCCATGTGCCATGGTCGCAATGGTAATAGTGATATATTCTTTTGCCCGGTTTCTTTTCAATCAATGCAACTTTTTGGCAGTGTCGCCATTTATCAGGTAACTCAGTTACTATTTCGAATTCTTCAAACTGTTCACCTTCAAACACAAATTCTCCATTTTTGCAATGCCATCTTTTACACTTTGCTCTGACCTTATTGTCTTTTTCTTCAGGTGGGTTCTCAAGAATCTCAAACCTCTCATCGCAATCCTTGCAAGGCATAGTTAAGTCATCCTCCACTCCAACTTTAGGGAATTTTATCTCAATAGGAGGGTCCCACTCCTTTTCGCCACGGTGGTAAGTGTTATAAATAATATTACTCTCTTCCTTTTTCAGCTCTTTCTTATATATCCATTCCACAACTCTTATAGTATACCAATCACAATATTCGGCATCATCCGGCAACTTTTTCACTTTCTTTGCCTGGATAAGATCATCTGATATCTTCTCAACCCATTTTCCATCCTTGCATTGCCATGCTTTTGCAACGAAAAATCTAAAATTCTCACAATCGTCATAATTAGGCTGGAGATTTTTAAATTTCCATGTTGAATTTATACAAGTGCTTATTTGTCCGCTCGTACAAGTAAAGCTATTTATCTCACTCTTCCCATCGTTCCCTCCAAGCGGTGATCCCGACAATTCAAGGGCTTGCACCTGCCAGGCATAATTACCTGTTTCCAATTCAATTTCGATCCTATTGTCTTTTACTGTTTCACTTTTTATAAGTATATTGTTTAAAGGCAATACACCGGATTTCATTTTGTTTAATACTTCCAAATTTAAACTATCCGATACACTCCAAATATTAATGATATATTCTGTATTTAACGGAAAATCGATGCTTGCCCATTCAAACATGACTAATGGTTGAGAAGCAGGACTATCATATACTTCACCATTTGATGGAGAGACAAGCTCAATAGAAACTTGTGCTGAATATGTCACCACTGCCGCTGCTCCGTACGTAAAACTCCACGTTTGGCTTTCCCCAATCATAAAGCCATCGTCTGATATTGCTGTTACATTCCATGCGTATGTTACACCCTGCTCAAACTCCCGGGCAGAAATGGGGTACTGAAATGAGGTTGCAGAAATGTCTTCTTCGATATAAAAGGCAGGATTGGCTTCCATTGCTTCTATTGGGATCTGACCGTCCAGGAGCTCTACAAGCTTAATATTATAAGTTACAAAATCACCCATAGGCATAGGTGGTAGCCATAAAAACACAAGAAGTTCTTCAGTTACAGTTGTCTCATCAAAAGGGCTTATTTGTTCTGGTGGTGAGGAGTGGGCAATTATCTGCATTATGCAGTCATGACCCATATCATCTCCGGCAAGACTTTTCACATATACACAGATAGTGTAGTTTCCTGCCGGTAATGTGCCTGTTCTTTGAATAATATCCTCATAATCGCTATTATATTCCACATCCACGGGTTCCAGATCGCCCCGGTTAACAGGTCCGGAATAATATGCTGCCAGTATAAATGAAGCGCTTGTTGCTTCAAAGATTATTCCTGCATCATTTTCTTCAATAGTGGCATACAAATACACTTCCAAATCTGTGTTTGTGGTGCTTGTAAGGTTTAATTGCCACATATCCTCAACATGCCATTGGTTTGGTAACGGCTGACTTAGCATTACAGATACCTGGGAATTGACACTTACCGTGAGTAGAATAAATAGTAGTGAAAGTGTAATAATTAATAAACATCTTTTTTTTAACATAATAGCCTCCATTTTTTTTTACTTGTTTATTGAATATTGTATGTTGCTTATTGAATGTTTTTTTTACAAATCCGCAATTAGTAAGCGATTGATCCAACACTCAACATTCAACACTCAATTTTCAATTTTCATTATTTCTGCATATTCGACTTCGGAGTTTCAATGCTTTTATAAATTATAGCTATCAACTCTTCCATTTTTTTCATAATCAATAAATCTATCTTCTAACTTAAAAAATTTATCACGCAAAGACGCAGAGACGCAAAGATTTGAATCCAAACAATTTAATGTCGGTAACACTTGTAAATAGTAAAATTAGAATATTTTTAGTACTTCTTGCTAATTTATTTTTCTTTGCGACTTAGCGGCTTAGCGAGAGATTTTATGAATAATAAAGGCTAAATCAATTTTTTTTATTTTTTACCTGGTTATTGATTATTGTATGTTGCTTATTGAATGTTTTTTTGCAAATTCAAAATTAGTATGCGATTGATCCAACATTAAACACTCAACATTCAAACTATAAATTCATCACCATCTACACGCTAATGCAACTTTCAAAACAAATTCATCATAATTATTAATAAGCTGAGTCTTGTCCCTGAAAATTGTTTCTTCAATGCGGATATCAAGATCGCCTCTCTTCCAGAGTTTAATTCTGGAATTACAGAAAAGTCTGACTTTTTTTTGCTCATCAACCTGGTTTGAGTATTTAACACCCAGCGTGTTTTTCCACTTCTTTTTGAAAGCACGGTGTGTGCCGCTTAAAGTCGAAGTAAGAATATCCCGTTTATTACCTGAGAACTCAGATTTACTATAACTTACAGCAGCAGCAATACTTAAAGGGATTTTGAAAGTGAGTACCTCATTTAAAGTATAAGTTTGAGTTTTAGACAGCATTGTAATAGTGTCCATAAGGGTTTCAGTGTTCTGATAAAAAAAATTGAAACTGCTGGACGATTTCAGATTACCGATTGGATAATTATAGCCGGTTGCTGCGGAAAAAACATTAACCGAATTTTCCATATTCAGACTGTCACTATCGGTTTTTTGGAAATTAGGCGTGTAACTGATCTGCAAATATGGAATTTTCTTAAACCTTAATCCGGCAGTTATACCGTAGGCAGTTGTCGTGGTAGTGGATTCTTTCCATTCGATCAGGTTATCTTTATATTGCTTGAAATAAACAGAAAAGGATATCTTTTTTTTTGCGAAGGTTTGGGTTATTCTTCCGTCATAAGCAAGTCTGTCGTTAACTAAATTGGGATTACCTAGTGTTGTAAAACCTGCCCCGGTCATTTTAACACCACCCGATAATTTTGTTGTTTTCAACTTAAGTGTTGATTTAATCGTATAAGCATAATCTATTGAACTGCTGGCATTGGGCTTAAGAAAACCGCTTAACCACGAGGGAACTTTGGTGTCATCTTCAATTAATGCCGGACTACGGGTATCGCGGGTATGTAAAGAAGCAGCCGCTTCGCCTTCTATTGTGAATTTCTTTTTGAAGAGCAGGAGTTTTCCCTCAGTCCCAAACACAAAGTTTGACTGGGGTTTAATATTTAAAGTATCCATTTCCGGAGAGGCAGGAAGAGAACTAAGCTCATCTTCAACTTGCATAAATGTTAAGTAAAGGTGTGTTTCTCTTTTTTTACCAAGGCCGATCTTACCAAATAATAGCTTTTGTTTATAAGTGGGTTTAATAATTCCCGAAGGCTTTATTGGCCTTTTTACTTTACCTGTAGAAAAGGCAGCATAAAACTTCCCGGGTGTAAACTCAATATTTACGCCCGAAACGGAAATGCCTTTTAGTGTTAAGTTGCTGTAATTGGGTCGGCATTTGCCAACCTCAAAAGTTGAGAAGTTGGAAAGAAAACGCATAAATCCCGGTGGTTTTTTATTAGCCAAACCTTTTGCCTTATTTTTCGCGAAAGCTTTGGCTTTGTTAATTGCCATTGCTTTCAGATCAAAATATATCCTGAAATTATTTATACTTTGCCTGTAATCGCTTTGTTCGGATGTTATAAAAAAGCTTGACGATATGGGTATGCCGTAAACTGTCAGGGTCATATTCAGGTCATTTCGCCAGAACGAAGCCGGTATTTGTGAATTTGTTCCCTGGCGGTTGGCATATTGTCCGAAAAGCTTATTACTGCCGTGGAACTGTATGAGAGACGTCTCATCCTGAGCCAGGAGTTTGCCGGGGAACAAGAGGCTCATCGCAGAAAATAAGATTAAAAAGAGCTTAAAAAATATCGTTTGATGTTTCATAATTCTTTCTCTTTTCGGCAAGGGGTTTTTCCTGGCTCACATTTTCCTATCTCATATTTTTCATCTAACTTCTTGATTTCAGTTTCCAACACTTACTGCAAGGAAGCAGAATGGCTATTTACATATAGGGATGACCCCAATTGATTCTTGCAATAGAATACTGTTAGTGTGATTAACCTCCATCTCATCGCCTGGCTTCTTGGGCTTTTTGCCTGGCTTCTCGGGCTTTTCGCTTGGCTTCTTGATTTTTTCGAACATGATCTGAATTATTAGATCCTAACCATGCATCTCCGGCTGCGTCCCATGCTTTTGCAGCGGCATCCCATGCCTTTGCAGCCTGTTCTTTGTAAATTTTTAACATCTTATCATTAACACCGCTCAGTTTCCAAATCTCGATTGCCGTCATCATCTTTTTGGCTGCTTCTTCTGCCTTCTTGGCTGCTTCCTCTGCATTCCTAGCTAATCTAGGAAGGCTGCCTGGTTGATTTAGCATTATTTGAAATTGAATTTTCTTAACGGCTTTTTTTACAGCACGTTTAGCGTCATTAATTTCAGACCACGTCGCAAAAAGGAACTTATAGAGTAAAGAATTATCGCCAATCTTTATCTTTGTGTTCTTGAGAATATCAATTGCTTTTTTTAGCTCATTGTTTGGTACATTGCAAGCCTGGACTTTTTTATCAGCCTTATCTTTTTCTTTCTTAACTTCTCCCAACGCAGACTCATATTTTTTTTTCTCAATTTGTAGTTCTTTTATTCTTGCATTTTTGATGGCAGTTACCTTTTTGGAGTCATTTACATTTTTGGAGTCTTCTACTTTTTTGATCATTTTCTCTAGATCCTTAATTTCCTTTTCCAACCAGGAAAAAATCGCATCAATCTTGCTCATTACTTCCCACTTCTCCTGGCATTTTCCCCAATTTGTTAAGTCGAAGATGAGATTACCATTCACATCTACGGTGACCCCTGGAACTCCATAGGTGCTTAATGCAAATAGCCATGGGAGACCCAAGCCGAACCGGAACATACACACTTCGCTGATTCCTAGCAACTGATCACCTGTCCAGGCTTTCACCTGCCAGCAGTAAGCAAATTCAGGCAACAAAGGATAATCAATAGTATCCGTATAAACGAAAGATGTGTTTTCAATCCCGTCCATGACAAAATATGGATCAAGATCAACAAGGTTTTCTTCGGTGAGCGTATATCCTTCCGCTAGGTCTTCTGTCAACTGCCAGATTATCAAATTATAGGACACTTCGGGGGTAGCTGTGAGGGTAGCTGTGGGAGTAACTGTGAGTGTATCTGTGGGGGTCCATGTTAATGTCACAGTAGCCATTGCTGTAGTATCAATTTGCTCCCATTCAAACCTGGGTGTAGGAGTATTAATCACTTCGCCATATGAGGGAGAGATAAGCTCAATAGGAACAGGTTCTACATATAACACCACTGCCACTGCTTCGTAATTAAAACTCCACACAGAGCTTTCCCCAATCACCCAATCATCGTCTGATATTGCTGTTACTTTCCACACATAGGTTATACCGGATTCAAATGGTCTTGCAGAAATAGGGTACTGAAATGAGGTCGAATTAATCCCTGTCTCCTCAAACCATGCGGGATTGGCTTCCATAGCTTCTATTGCTGTCTGACCGTCAAGTAGCTCTACTATTTTAATGTTATATGTTACAAACCCACTCATAGGCATAGGTGGTAGCCATAAATATACCGGAAGTTCTTCTGTTACTGTGGCCTCATCAACAGGATTTATAAGTTCAGGCGGGGAAGGGTGGGTGATAAACTGCATTTTGCAGTCATATCCCAGGTCATCTCCGCCAACACTTTTTACATATACACAGATAGTGTAAGTTCCTGCCGGTATAGAACCAGTTTTTTTAATAATATTTTCATATTCAGCATCAGGATAATCTATGTCTGCCGGCTCAATATCATCATGGCTTACCGGCCCTGAATAATTCGCCTCAAGTGTAAATGAAGTGCTTGTTGCTTCGAATATTATCCCTGCATTGGCTTCTTCAACAGTAGCATATAAGTACACTTCATAATCCTGGTTTGCAGTGTTGGTTAGCGTTAATTGCCACATATCCTCAACATGCCATTGGTTTGGAGGTGGTTGTTGAAGATTAACAATTACCTGTGCCTGAATGTTAAGGCTGAGTAATAAAATAAATAAGCCATGGATAATTAGTAGTAAGGTTTTCTTTTTCATATTTTTAGTTTTTATGGGGTGTATATGTGTTTTCAATTTAGTAGGTGAGTAAGATGCATAGTTATTCGATTGTCATTCAATGGTCATTCAGTTGCCTGTCAACAAAGCAAATGACGCGCGAAGCGCAAATGACAGTCAAATGACTCCGGACTTCAGACTTAAATTAATCATAATTATTAACCATTAATCATTATCTCAGGGGGAGGCAGCTGCCGGAATTTCCTCATCTTTGCCATACTTTTTTATCATCCACCAATGTGTGAAGAAGAGAATTATGGAAATAACAATCAGAATGGAGGTAACTACGATATTGTTCAAGCTGTTATGCAACACTTTGTTAATCTTTTCTTCTTTGGCTGCTTCATAAGCACTTCTTAACTCCTGATCGGTAGGCATGTAAGTTTGATTTTCTTTAAATGAGCCAAGTTTATCCATTTTAAAGTTTTCAAATGATGAAAGATCATACTTGGAATAACCTGATAGGAGAGGACTGCTGCGGTCAATTATAGAAGATACTAAAATTGAAACACAGATGATAAATGTGATGATTGCTACTATGCATACGATTAGTGCATAGACCTGAATGACTTTGCGTTTTTTTTCCATTGATTTAGGTTTTAGTTAGACAATAAGAGTATCGGTACAAATGTAGTGAATTTTGTATGCAATGTCAAGAATAAAGGAGGAAAGTTAGCAGTGGCAGTGGCAGTAGCAGTCAGGAGTAGGCAGTTAGCAGTCAACAGTTATCAGTATCCGTAATCCGTAATTCATAATCTGTAATTCATTAACAATTATTCCGACATTTGTAGTTTCCATGTCGATTTTCAACTTTGTTGAATAAATTAATGTGTCGCCTTTAACATTAATATAGGGTTTTAATTCATCGGATATGGTGATATTATCGCTAAGCCATTTCCCATTGCTTTCATAATCTTTAACAAGTTGGTTTAATGAAATAATTCCCGGTAAATGCCGGATATGCTTATTCAAAACAGGGTAATTAAAATCAACTTATCACCACCTCATCGACAGCGAAGCTTTCAAAACAAATTCATCATAATTATTAATAAGCTGAGTCTTGTCTCTGAAAATGGTTTCTTCCAGGCGGATATCAAGGTCACCACCCTTCCAGAGTTTAATTCTGGAGTTACAGAAAAGTCTGACTTTTTTTTGTTCGTCAATCTGGTTCGAGTATTTAACACCCAGCGTGTTTTTCCACTTCTTTTTGAAAGCACGATGTGTGCCGCTTAAAGTCGAAGTAATAATATCCCGTTTATTACTGGAGAATTCAGATTTACTGTAACTTACAGCAGCAGCAATACTTAAGGGGATTTTGAAAGTAATCACCTCATTTAAAGTATAAGTCTGGGTTTTAGACAGATTTGTAATAGTATCCATAAGGGTTTCAGTGTTCTGATAAAAATAATTGAAACTACTGGACGATTTCAGATTGCCGATCGGATAATTATAACCGGTTACTGCGGAAAAAACATTAACTGAATTTTCCATTTTCAGGCTGTCACTATCGGTTTTTTGGAAATTAGGCGTGTAACTGATCTGCAAATATGGAATTTTCTTAAACCTTAACCCGGCAGTTATACCATAGGCAGTTGTTGTGGTGGTGGATTCTTTCCAGTCGATCAGGTTATCTTTATATTGCCTAAAATAAACAGAAAAGGATATCTTTTTTTTTGCGAAGGTTTGGGTTATCCTTCCGTCATAAGCAAGTCTGTCGTTAACTAAATTGGGATTGCCAAGTGTGGTAAAACCTGCCCCGGTCATTTTAACACCACCTGATAATTTTGTTGTTTTTAACTTCAGTGTTGATTTAACCTTATAAGCATAATCAATTGAACTGCTGGCGTTGGGCTTAAAAAAACCGCTTAACCACGAGGGAACTTCGGTATCCTCTTCAAGTAATGCCGGACTGCGGGTATCGCGGGTATGTAAAGAAACAGCAGCTTCGCCTTCTATTGTAAATTTCTTTTTGAAGAGAGAGAGTTTTCCCTCAGTCCCTAACACAAAATTTGACTGGGGTTTTATATTTAAAGTATCAATTTCCGGAGAGGCAGGAAGAGAATTAAGCTCATCTTCAACTTGCATAAATGTTAAGTAAAGGTGTGTTTCTCTCTTTTTACCAACTCCGATCTTACCGAATAAAAGTTTTTGTTTGTATGTGGGTTTGATAATTCCCGAAGACTTTATGGGTCTTTTTACTTTACCAGTGGAAAAGGCAGCATAAAACTTCCCGGGTGTAAACTCAATATTTACTCCTGAAACGGAAATACCTTTTAGTGTTAAGTTGCTGTAATTGGGCCGGCATTTGCCTATTTCTAGTGTTGAGAAGTTGGAAAGAAAACGCATAGCCCATGGGGCTTTTTCGTTTGCCAGGCCTTTTGCTTTATTTTTGGCGAAAGCTTTGGCTTTATTTTTTGCCATTGCTTTCAGATCAAAATATATCCTGAAATTATTTATACTTTGCCTGTAATCGCTTTGTTCGGATGTTATAAAAAAGCTTGACGATATGGGTATGCCGTAAACCGTAAGGGTCATATTCAGGTCATTTCGCCAGAATGAAGCCGGTATTTGAGAATTTGTTCCCTGCCGGTTGGCATACTGACCATAAATCCTGTTGCTGCCAGAAAATTTGATAGAAGTAATACTGTCTTGGGCTAAAAGTGACAAAGGAAATAGCAAACAAACAATAGTCATTAAAAATACAATATATTTTATAATGAGCTTGTTCATAATTTTTTAATCTTTGTTACAATCTAAAATAGCTTTGTTCTAAATAAAAAAATTAGAAAACGAAACTAAATCGTTGATTATCAGAGCATTTATGCCTCCACTTAGTTTCTCTCTACTCGTAGGAGGAGAAATGTAGGGAGTAACAATTAAAAAAATGATAAACCATAAGTATAACAATTAATTTTTAGAACATAACCAATTTATTTTAAATAAACCTTATTTAGAAGTATTCACTATGACCACTTTAGAACTTTCAGAAACATTTCCTACTTTATCATAGGTTTTGCTCTTATAGTAGTATATATTTCCTTTTTCAATGGAATTATCGATAAATTTATTTATAATCTGCAAAGGAGTTATAGGATAAAAAGTTTTCTCATTTACTTTTCTAAAGATAATACATCCCATCAAATCTTGTTCTTTTTTTAACTCCCATGTTAATATTATTTCATTTTTCTTTTTATTATAAGATGCTTTTAAATCCTCAGGTGGAGACGGAGGTTCCTTATCCGGAGCCTTGCATACTAAAAGTTTAGCCTTTTTAGAAACATTCCCTGAACTGTCAATCGCTACCAAAGTATAATAATACTTTATTAAAGGTTTAGGTATGCTATCAGAATAATGAGAGGTTGAAGGAGATAGTGGCTTTTTATTTAATAAGATGAATTCTGAATTATTATTACCCTCACTTCTTAAGACATTATATCCTAAAATATCATTTTCCGGATTAATGAACCAATCAAGAGAAGCAATTCCTTTCTTAATGCTTATTTTTTTAAACAAAGGAGGAGATGGCGGTACTATATCGGGCATTCTCACTTTTACAATATTAGAATATTCGCTATGGTTATATGAAGAATCAATGGATCTTATTTTATAGAAAAAATTATTTCGTGCCACTTTAGGTAAAGTATCAACGAAACTATTTTTTGAAACAGGTTTAGGAGTCAGCAATACAAATTTATCTTTGTCTTTCTTAATAGATCTGAAAACAGAGTATCCCATAATATCAGATTCATTAATAGCTTCCCAGTTTAGAATAATTTTTCCCGTATCGCCTTTTGCCGAAATGATTTTGGGTTTTGGCGGAGGAATTCTATCTACTACATCAGCTGTTGTAATTAAAGATTTACTCCTATTCATAGAACTATCTATAGCATTCAAATAGTAATAATAAACCTCCCCAACTTTCGGTACTTCATCAATGAAAAGGGTATCTGTTGAGGGAATAATATTTTTACTAACTTTATCAAAAGGACCTTTATATTTCGTCATGCTTCTATAAACTTCATAACCTTTAAGGTCATTTGATTTTGATGATTCCCAAGTTAGGAATACTTTATAATTATTAACTTTTGTTCTTAATCCAGTTGGTGGAGAAGGAGGAGTTTGATCCTTAGGAACAATACTTATCGGTAAAGATAGTTTGCTTTCTCTACCAAAAATATCTATTCCTGATAACTTATACCAGTATGTATGCCCGTTTACAAGACTTGTATCATCGGTGTAGAAAAAATCAGGAACTATAAACTGACCATGTAAATTTTCAGTTTCCAATATAAATATAGGAGGTTTATTAACAATTTTATATTGACCATTTTGTGATACACTTCGGTATAGGTTAAAAAGAAAGAATTTTTCTTCCCTCTCCCATTTAAATTTCACCTCCTGATCCCCTGCAACACCTTTAAGATCCTTTGGTGAAGAAGCTTTTTTGTATTTTTTAACAGTAATTGGATTTGATATGCCTATTATTGACCCGTTCTTTGCTAAGGTTACTTTATATCTGTAAGTTTTTCCTAATATAACTGTTGTATCTTCATAATGCAGGCCAAAAACCTCTGCAAATTTCTGTTCCTTAAGCGCTTGAAGAAGGAGTAGAAACTGCAAATTTTCTATATCTTGTTTTTCTTTAGGTTTATTGGAAATAATAGATTCCCAGATAGCAAAAGTTGAATCACCCAAAATGACTTTCGCCTCCTTTATTAAAGCTTTCTTTATTGGGCTATGCGTTAGCTTTATCCATTTCGTATCGTCTATCCCTTTTTTATAGACATAGACACCTTCTTCAGAGAATTTCCATTCAGGTAATAACCATCTTAATATAATAGTAGCCTTATCTGAATTAGAAGCCACAACTCTTCCCTCTGTTTCTTGAGCATATAAAGAAATAGAAAAAAGAAGTAACAGATTAAAAAAGCAGATTTTTTTTATTATATTCATTTTGCACCTCCCATTTAAAATATTTATTATTTATCATTTTTTCATAGAACTTTTGACACTAACTATTTTTTTCGAAAATTTAATAGGCTAGCACTAACAACCTTCCATGTAGAAAACTCCATCTTGCCATTTCATTTTAAATTTTACCGTTTTGCATAATCTCCAAATACAACCTCTTGCTGAAACTTTACCACAAAATATTGTTGGAGTTGGAGTTTCAAAATGCAAACTTGCATTTAAACTAGCACTCAATACATCAAAATCTCCCTCACCTAGTATCCATAGATCATAATGAAAACCAAATAATACATCTGCATATAAATTTGCCCCCCCTTCAAAATGACTTATAGGGCTATCGTATATTATTACGGCATAAACATCAAACCCACCCTCAGCTTTAGCATAGAAAATCGACCAAGTTCTTCTACCTGTATTTACATCAAATCCAGCGCCAAATGAAATTCCGGTTTGAGCAAACATCAGATATGCAGAAGCACTAAAACTTGATTTACAGAAAAACTCAACATCTATTGGATCCTCATTTGTCCCCAAATATAAATGCCAATCTGAGTCTTCAAAATGGAGCTCAATTTCACCCGTACCACAAATCAGTGTTAATATATTTGCCTCAACGTCAAAATTAGCATCAAATGATATATCAGTAACTATAACTTCGGCAGATCCATGCACTTTGGCGTCTGTGTCATTATAACCATCTTCAGGTAATATATAAACATCCCCATTTAGCGCAACGCTACTACCTCCTCCGTCTTCACCTACAGTTACTTCTAATGATGTATTTCCCCAGTATTTCTTACCTTTACTATCCCCCTCTCCACTCGAACCAAAAGGGACCCCAGCATATATTCCAAAAAGGGTAGTGCCATCAGGTATATATGAAGTGCTTTCTTCATTATATCTCATATGGTAGTAAACTCTACCTGTAAATCCATAAATCGATACCCCTGCAAAAACTGGTATATTAAGACCTGTTACACCTGCTTCAATGAACCAGTATTTGTAACTTTCAGTGCCTTCTTCTTCTTTATGTCCTATTATAAGTGAGCCATCAATACCAGCAACAGATGGTTTTTTTAGTTCAAAACTTAAATCCATTTGAAATCCTTCACCATAGATAGGATCTTCCTCATACCATGCAACACTGCCATTAAATTTTACAACTTCATTTTCAAAAACCAGCGCTATGCTGTTCAAATAAGTATGATCATAGTGAAGGGGTTCCTTTTGTAAATATATTTTTGCCTCGAATTCAGTTCCTCCGGAACTCGAAAGGACATCAACAAATGTAATAGATCCATGGATACCCAACCAGTAGAGTTCTCCTTCATTTCCTGCTCCTGCTCTTGTCAGTGTGAGGCTAAATCCATGAAAACTTGCATTCACTTCGTGGATCAAATCTACCCAACTACCTATACCGATGTTACCTTCGGAAGTTACATAAAAACCATTTACTGGGATAGGTTCGGTTTTTATACCAGAAACATCAAAAGTAAAGTTGAGATCCAAGACCAATTTTCCCACTCCAGCTTCATAAGAGAGAATTCCCCGGGTTATATCAATAGTGAGTGTATTGTCATCACCGACATTTATCGCTCGGCTTCCAAGACTTGTGGCTTCTATACTCCCTTCTTGTAAACCTTCATCCGTTATAATAAGAGCAAAGTTCATATCTTCGTTAAGAAAGGGAAATGCTATGGACCCAGCTATAGAACCTTCCGAGACTGTATTATCTTCAAGAGTCACACTAAAGGAGTTTATGCCTCCGCCAAACCCCCTGTAACTTCCAGCCCAACCAAGTCCATCCTGTGTTATTGAGCCATTCAAACCGCCACTCGAAACATAGAAGTTGTTTAGATCAGTTATAGGGATTCTTTCTTCACGATCCACTCTTAAACCAAAAATTTCTGTATGTATTTCTATCGGGAATATCAATTCCCCCTCATTAAAAAACACCCCTTTCCATTCTGGAGTGAGTCCTGAAGGGGACTCTGTTTCGGAAAAATCCACCGTGATGTCAGAGGGATGGAAGGCGATGTTAGTATTATTGAGAAATGCAATATCTGCACTTATTGTCAGGTCTTCAGTATAGTAAAACCGATCTATGCCTTCAAAGGCAATAGAAACTCTATTTCCATCGATATCTTTCACAGTTTCGGGAAGTTTTATATCACCGCTAAAGGATATCGATACTTCATTGTGGTAGACCATGATTTGGGAATCCTCTAAGAATTTTACCTCAAAGCCTTCAGGGTCTCTCAACGAATAGCTGTATTCGTGCAACAATTGTTTATTGCCATTTATCCCGTTTATGTGACTTAATACAAACCATTGAGATGCAGTTTTAACATAACTTTGGGGAATTTCATAGTCTAAACCTCCATAGTAAATAGCCAACGGGAAATGCAACCACACACTACCAGAAATTCTAACACTTTGATTGATCCTAGGGGGTCCCGGTCCCATAGATCCTGTACCTCTATGATTTTCCAATTTTATGGCAGTAGCACTAAGATAAACTTCATAATGTTCAGAAGATAGAGGAAGCATTAAATCGGTGTCAAATTCTATTATCCCTTCGGCTACTATCCATGAATCTTCTGGTGGTGGTGGAGGCGGCTCATCCGGTATCATTGGTATCATTGGGGAAAATACTAAGCTTAGTTTTAGCTCCGAAAATTCAATATTGGGAATAGTTATATCGAAAGGATCAAGTTTCAAATTACCTGTTCCGGAAAAGTGTTCAAGATCAGGATCATCTACATGTATTACCTCCATAACATACCTACCTATCTGAAAGAATCTAACTCTAAATTCTACTTCGTCCGGTTCTTCAGGCGACACTCTTCCACGTACCCGAGTGAAGCTATACTCCCAAATTTCGCTCTCCCCTAAGGAAAACCCCTCTTCATCGTATGCGTTTATTTGCCAAGCGTATTCGTTGCCCCCTTCAAAGGCTCTTGCACCAACAGGATATCTAAAAGAAGTTATGGTTACCCCCTTCTCCTCAAACCATGCAGGATTGGACTGCATTGCATCGAATGGTGACTGGCCTGTAAGAATTTCCACAATCTTCAGGTCATAAAAGGCCTCTTGTCCCGGTGGCAAAGGCATAGGCGGCATCCAGGTAAAAACAGGAAACTCATCCACTACCATTGCACCACTCGCTGGCGAAATAAGCTGTGGGGGAGAAAGGTGCAAAATTGGCTGGATTATACAGTCGCTTCCCAATTCTTTTTCTGTTTTGGAATCTATAACAACTATACAGATGGTATAGGTTCCTGCCGGCAGCGTACCGGTTTTTTGAACAATATCTTCATAATCGCTATTATATTCCATATCCACTGGCTCCAGATCGCCAAGGTTAACAGGGCCTGAATAATTTTTCTCTAATACAAATGAAGCGCTTGTTGCTTCAAATATTACTCCTGCGTCAGCTTCTTTTACCGTTCCATACAGGTAAACATTGTAAAAATCTGGTGAAGTGTTTGTAAGGGTCAATTGCCACAGATCCTCAACATGCCACTGGTTTGGGGGTGGTTGACTGAGTTTAACTATTACCTGAGAATTAAGGCTTGCGGCAGCCAGAATAATTAATAAGGCAAGAGCAGTAACAAATAAATTTTTTTTGTGAAGCATAGCAACCTCCATTTTATATTTTTAAGATTAATTTTGATTCAAAGTTATATTCAACTTATACCAATATCAATCATTAATTATTGAGATGGTCAAATGAATTATTGAAATGGTCAAATGAATTAGTGAATGGGGAATATGAATGAGTGAATAGAAGGGGAAGAAATTGATTTATAACAGTGAAGGGCCATAATTCTTTAAGCTGTCAATAAAATCAGCTTTCCGGCTTTCCGATACATAAGGATGGCTTCCATCCTGCATAACAACATACCCGGCTTTACCCTTAATGTATCTTTCCACATATTTTAGATTAATGAGATGCTTATTATGTATTCTGCAGAAATGAATATCAGTTAGTATTTTTTCAAAATTATTAAGGGATTTGGAAATAAGTAGCTTTTCTTTGTTCGTGAAGAAAAAGATAGTGTAGTTGCTATCTGCTTCACAACGAATAATATCATCAAGGTCTTTCAGGATAAGTCCTTCGACTGAAGGGAGGATGATCTTTTTGTAATTTTTATTTAAGCTGTCTTTTAAAATGTTGACTTTCTCATTTAACATATTATCCCCCCTGACTTGTTCAAAACGATCAACAGCATGTTGGAGTTCTTTTAAATTAATCGGTTTTAACAGGTAATGGATAGCGGAAAATTCAAATGCCTTAATTGCAAATTTATCAGAAGCTGTTGTAAATATCACCTCAAAAGACCGGTGGTCGACATTTTCTAAAACATCAAATCCATCACCATCAGGCAGGGATATATCAAGGAACACCAGATCAGGCTTTAGAAAATTGATGGTTTCAATAGATTCACTAACGGTTTGAGCAGTCCCAATTACCTTAACATGAGGACAATAAACATCCAATAGCTTATTCAGTGTTAAAATACTCTTTTTCTCATCATCAACAATTATAGCTCGTATTGTATCATCCATTATATTATCATTAACGGAAATCCTGATAAAATTACAAAAGAAATTGCTTTAATAAAAGAAATATTATGAAAATCAGTGATCAGTGCTTTGAGTACAATCCCTATTTGTAACAATCATCTTGTTGCCTTGATAAGTTAAATAAACTGAATATACAGGTCAACCTGAGTGCCTGATGCTTCACCTTTCTGATTATAAAGATCGATGATTTTTACCTTCATATTTGATCGATTCATTTTATTGAGGATCTCAAGGCGTTCTTCAATATTTTTCATACCGGTTGATCTGTGCTTCTTCCTCAACACATTGATTTTACTTGCTTCTTCTCTTCCAATACCATTATCCTTAATAGTACATAAAATTGTATTTTTTTCTAATAAATTAAATGATATTAATAACAATCCTTTTTCTTTCATGGGCATTAAGCCATGCAATATGGCATTCTCGATATAAGGCTGAATCAGCATTGGAGGAACACTGATCAACTCCCGGTCAATATCATCTTCAAGATTTATTACAAAATCAAATTTATTTTCAAAACGAAGTTTCTCCAAATCCAGGTATAATTCTATTGACTCAAGCTCTTCGCTTATCTTAATATAGTTGTGTTTTGAATTCTCCAGAATTTTTCGCATCAGGGAAGCAAAATTGCCAAGGTATAAGTTTGCAGATTCGGTTTCCTGTTCAAGGATAAAATGCTGAATGGAATTCATCGAGTTAAAAATAAAATGCGGATTCATCTGGGAGCGTAATGCTTTCAACTCGGATAATAATATGTTTCTTTTGATCATGGCTTGCCTCTTATGGTTTCTTAAGATGATCAAAACAATACCTGCAATAATCAAAGCACCCAGCAGAATAACTCCTATCAGAAAAAGTGTTGTTTGAGTAAAATGCTTCATAATAGTAAAATGGACGGTCAATGGATTTTTATTCCAAACACGGCCGGTATTTCCTGAAATAACTTCAAATGTATAAGTGCCGGGTGGAAGTGAAAAAAAACTGGCAGAAGTGTTTTCAGTCTTTATCCAATGATCGTTTAGTCCTTTTAATCTGTATTTATAACTCACATGACCCGGAAACCGGAAGTTTATTCCCCTAAAATAAAATGTTATGTTATTTTGGTTATATTTTAAATTGGATAAGTCAATTAATGTCGTATCAATATCATTTACAGTTATTCTATTTATATGTAAACGTGGCGGAATATCAGGGTTTTTTATTGTTTCCGGATCAAATGAAGCCAGTCCGTTATTTGTACCAACCCATAATCTATCCTGATGATAAATAATATCTTTTACCTCATTCGAAGGAAGTCCATCCCACATTGTATATTTTAAAATATCATATTTCATCTCATCAAAATCGTGAATGATCAATTTATTAAGACCGCTATTGGTTCCTATCCATATAATTGAATCGTGTAATGGGAAAATGCAATTAATCATATTATTACACAGGCCTTCTTCACTTGTTAAATGCAGGATAAGCGAGTCTCTTGTTATTATCAATCCTTCACCACGGGTCCCAAACAAAAGAAATTGATTTGTGGCTTTTATATCTGATATCCGGGTACGGAATAATGGATATTTATCGCCTAAATGGTAACTTTTTTCATCAACATACTTATACAATCCACCAAGACTGCCATAATATATAATCCCATCACTATCTTCATAAATTGTCAGAATATGATTGTTGTATGAAGACATACTAAATTTTTGAAACAGAGTATCATCATGGTATTCGAGTATACCTTCGAATGTTGCTATAAGAATATTTGCATTATTTTTTTCAAAAGCCATATATGGTTTGATATTCTTTAACTCCGTAATTGCTGAAACTTGATGATCCGGGGAAACACGGTACGAATTTGAACCGATAAACCAGAGTGTGGAATTACTATGCTGTAATAGAATATCCCGTATATAGTCAAGTCCGGCAATCTCTCTGGGTGGATTAAATTGCTTAATTGTATTTTCTTTTAGCTTAAGAATAAAAATTTTATAATCCTTTGTCGAAAAAAATATTTCATTTTGTCTGGCCTCTAATGCCAGAATTTTAAAATTATCATACCCGGCGCATTCATTAAAAACCCTTATTTGTGTTGAAGGTGCCATAAAAACACCGTTTTTCAGGCTTGAAAACCAATAATTGTTTTCCGCATCCTGTAAAATCCGGGACACCGATTTATTTTTAAAAAGCAAATGAGGCTTATTCATATTTCCCTCTGGATAAAAATAAATTCCATCTGTATCAACACTTATCCAGATATTATTCTCTTTATCAACATAAAGAGCTATTATTAAGAGACCTGGTTTGCCAAATTTTTTCTCAAAGAAAATTTTATTATCCCTAATCCATATAAATTGATTATCAATGGAGAAAATAAACTCTTTGGCAGAAATCTTATGGTAACATATTTTGGGATATTTCCTTATTGCTGGCACATTCAGATAGTAGATGTTGTTTATTACCTGTAATTCAATCTGATGGTTATTTGGTTTATCGTAAACGATTGAATCATGTTCGTTAAATCCCCAGATTATTCCATTGGGGAAATTTTTTAAAAACATTGAATAATTAATATCTTCCCTGTTAAAACCGGTAATTCTTTTGATTTTCTGGTTATCAGTGATGATATAATTATCAGGTGAACGATTTGATTTAAACCAGATATTGGAAAGGCTGTCAACATAAATATTTTCTAAGTAGTATTTCTGCGATATTTTTTCAATGGTATCATTTAGTTGTATAGTTTTAATTATGCCATTCTCATAATAACTTATTCGCCCACTGTATCCCGAAAACCAGGGCCTTCCTAAATAATCCAAAAATGCAATAACATTTGAGTTGTCTGCCAATCCCTCCCTTGTTGTAAATGTTTTAAATTCATAACCATCGTACCTGCAAATTCCATAGCCAGTGGCAAACCACAGGTATCCCTCACCATCCTGAAGCATATCAAGTATTTCTGAACTTGGCAAGCCATCGTTCACAGTATAGTTTTTTGTGTAAAATTCCTGGGTGTAGCAATTAAGCCATATCCATGATAAGATAAAAGAAATTATAAATTTTAAGATTATTCTCATTTTATACTTTGTAACACCCTTAGGTCTTACTGCATAATGTTACCGCTATAAAAGGCCTTGGTGGTGACTAAGGGTTAATGCCAGTTTTTTAGTTCAGTAAACAATTAACATTTACCAGAAAGCAATTAATCATTTACCATTAATATTTTCTCCCTTATCCTACTATCCTTTGATATTACTTCAATAATATACATTCCATGCTGTAGTTTTGAGACATCAATAACATCATTCAGTGGTTTTACTTGCAGCACTTTTTGTCCGCAAAGGTCATAGATTATTATTTCCCTTACAATATATCTGCTATTATTGGAGATTGAAAGTGTATTAGTTGCTGGATTGGGAAAGATCTCTATTTTCTCATCGTAATTTGTATTTTCAACCGAAACAGTGGCACATGCTGTTTCAACTTCAAGCTGAGTATTACAACCAATTGCATTAGTATCGATGGTGATAATCCCGCCAGGGCTAGCAAGGTAATCGCAAACACTTTTTACTTCGCAAACAGATAGAGAAATGTTATGTTTAATATTTAGATTTATGATTGAGTTAGGGTCAATATTGTCCAGTCCTGTAAGGCTTGTCAGTGCTAAATTGTCTGTAATCCAAAGATCTCCTGCGATGGAAGTCAGATTCTGAAGGGCTGTCAGGTCTAGTAGTGTATCATTATTAGATATATCCAGCCATTCCCCTATGGAAGTCAAATTATCAAGTCCTGTTAAACTTAATAGGTAATGGTTGTTTCCAATCCAAAGAAATTGCCCGATCGATGTTAAGTTGTCAAGACCTGTTAAGTTTATAAGGGCAGGGTTGTCTACAATCAAAGCCCTTTCTGCGATGGAAGTTACATTGTCAAGTCCTGTTAAACTGGTCAGGGCAGCGTTATCGGTTATCCAAAGATCTTTTCCTACTGAAGTTACATTTTCAAGTCCTGATAAACTGGTCAGGACATCAGTGGAACTAATTACAATATCTCCACCAAGAGAAGAAAGATTATCAAGGGCTGCTATGGTAGTAAGGCCGGTATTACCTGAAATCCATAGGTTACCCACAATGGAAGTCAGATTGTTAAGACCTGTTAAGCTAGTCAAGCCAATGTTATCTCGAATCCGAAGGTAACCCCCGACGGAAACCAGATTATCAAGGCCTGATAAACTGGTCAGGCCAGGATTATCCCGAACCATAAGTGTTCCCCCGACAGAAATCACATTGTCAAGTCCATTTAAAATTGTCAGTGCATTATTGTAGCGAATCTGAAGGGATCCCCCGACAGAAGTCACATTATCAAGACCTGCTAAACTAGTCAGGGTAATATTTGTGTCAATATACAGTCTTCCCCCGAAAGCAGTTAAAACATTTAATCCATCTAAATTAGTAATATCATTACCTGTAATTTTAACATTACCCTCAATTTCAGTACAACTTGGATAATTAATTTGAAAACTATCAATTGCAGACTGAGTGGCGAAAGTGATTCCTTGGGGAAGGCAGGATTGGGAGGATGCATTAGCCTGGATGAAAATGGCTAGAAGGAAAAAGATAGTTAGTTTTTTCATATGGCAGATTGTTTTAGAATTTTATATTCCCAAAGATAGTACATATTTGAGCGATAGTCAAATAAAATGTCTGTGAATTTCTAATGGTTCTAATTACTTATTAAATCACAATTCCCCGGCTTCAATATTTTTTGTGAATTCTTGGTGACTTTGTGGCTAAGGTTTTTTTGCCACAAAGACACTAAGGCACAAAGTGTCACGAAGTTCATGATAGCATTGGCTTTTAACTCCTGTTCAATTGGGTAATTATAAAATGAGGTATAATATTTGTTTGGTCAAGAAGTTAAATAGATATCTTGGTTTCACAAACATGGTATAGAAATAGTATTTGTAGTAACAAAAAATCAAAAAATCGGTTAAAAGTATTGTAGAAATCTGTATATTGAGAAATTCGAATAAGATTAATCTGTTTATATTGAAATTACATTGACCAGTTACATTAAATATATACTTTTTATTATTCTTTTGAATGTCGTTTTTGTTGGATTTATTTCTGCACAGAATGAGTTCAAATCAGAGGATGATGTTGCGAAAGAGGCTAAAGGACTTTTATATAAAGAGGAATATGTAAAAGCCTTACCACTATACTCACAGTTACTGAGCCTTCATCCCAAAGACCCTTTTTATAATTATTCTTTCGGTGTTTGTCTATTGTTTGGTGATAAAAGGGATACTGAAAAACCTATTCGCTACCTTGAATTTGCTGCGAAAAATCTGGAAGGCCATCCGGAAGTTCATTATTACCTGGCTATGGTCTATCATATGAATTACAGGTTTTCAGAAGCAATTAAAGAGTACAAAACTTTTGTTAACACTGCTAAACCCGTAATGTTACGAAAGTTTGATGCAGTCCATAAAATAGAGATGTGTGAAAATGGAATTTCTTTACTCAAAACCATAAATGACCTGTATATACTTGAAAAGACTGAGGTGAACAAAAAGAATTTTTATCGTTCATACAACATTAAGGATTTCAGCGGGAAGTTCCTCTTTAAACCTTATGAAATCAAAAGCCGGCTTGATAAAAGGAAAGATGATCATAGTATAGTTTTTTTCTCGGATACAAACAGCGTAATATATTTTTCAAGCTATGGAAACGATAGAAAAGGTAGCAAGGATATTTATCGATCAGTTAAACAAGCTGATGGTACCTGGAACCCCCCTGAGAAGTTGGACACTATTATTAACACTACCTATGATGAGGACTATCCTTACCTCTTACCAGACGGAAAAACTTTATATTTCTGCTCTAAGGGACACAATTCCATGGGTGGATACGATATTTTTAAATCGGTGTTCGATACTGCATCCGGTGGCAGGTGGAGTAAACCTGAAAACCTTGATTTTGCCATAAATACTCCATTTGATGACATATTATTCGTATCTGATTCATCACAGAAATATGCATGCTTCTCGTCGGCCCGCAGCAGTGTGGATGATTATGTTACAGTATATAAAGTCAGAATAGATAATAGGCCTGTTATCAAGGAAAATCTCGCATTGGATATTTTAATAGCGGAGGGAGAGCCTGAAAAGAATGAGGATTATCAGGCAACTCTCACTTACATAAAAGACAAAGCCCGCCTAGATGTAAATGCTACTGATGAGATCGTTGATAATATAATGATTGCAGAAGCAATAAATGTAGAGGATAGCCCCGTAAAGGAAGTTATTCAGGAATCAGGCCTTGAAGATAAAATGGAGGACAGGATCAGGGAAAGGAACCTTAATGAGCAAAAAGTTGATACTGCATTTGCGATTGTTGATGAGTACAGAAATGTCCTAAAAAATATTAAACAAAAGAAACTCGCAGTATTTTATATTTCAAACCAAAAACATTCACTTGCCGGAATAAAATACAGGCAATCTAATCAGGTTTTTGCCGAAGCAGAAAAACTCCCTGATGGTCAAGGAAAGAAGTATAAAAACGACTATGCAGATGAGCTGAGAAATGAAAGCCGGGATCTGGATAGTGAATCTACTATAGCATATAATATTGGTAAACAACTGGAAAAACAACAGATATATAAAGAGAAAGAGGTAGAGAGAATACTGAATTATGCCGGCGATATCCAGAAGTTAGTAGCTATTGAAGATACTGACTCTTCTTCTGCACTGCTTGAAAGCTTATTTGCAGAAGTTCGGTTTGCTGATACCTTAACAGATTATTCCACACCTGATGCATATATAAAAGGATTTGATGAAAGCGCGATGGCGGAAGCTATGAATTATTATAATAATGCTGACAATCTTAATAATGAAGCCAATGAGCTTGAACAACAGGCCTTAGAGTATCTGGAAGAAGGTGATAATGAAATCGATGAAAATCGTAAGTCTGATTTATTGGAACAAGCCAGTCAACTGGCAATGCAGGCTGAGCAAAAAAGAAATGAAAGTGTTACAGCAAAGAATCAGGGCAGGAGTATTGCTAATGAAGCAGGAGATAATACCGGAGAGGCAATCTTGGTTTATAAAGTTATCGGTGAAGTTAGCAGTCTCAAAGATATTGATAAGGAACAACTTGCTATGATTACTGAATCAAATGATACCCCTTTGACCGCTGAACCTTTGATTGAAAGCAGGGCGGATGAGATTGAAAGACGGATACAGCAATATCAAACTGAAGTTACAATAACACAAGAGGATAAGCAGGCAATTGTTGAAAATATTGTTTCAGAAACAGAAGAACAGGTTTCCAGGGTTGAGCATGAGGAAAATCAGTTAAGAAGTAATTCTGAGGCTTTATTGGTTTATGCAAACAGGCAAAATGATCTTTCTGTACAAAAACTGACTGAATCAAATACTGTTCTGTCTGAGATGTCAACTGAAGAAAGTAATAGGGAAATTACAAAGCAAAAGCTTGAGAGAGTTAAATTATTACGACAGGAAGTACTGGATCATAAAAGAGAAGCTGTTGCTGCTTTTGAATTGTCAGAATCCTATCGTACTAAGCTTGAAGAGAAACGTTACGAAACAGCACTTCAGGTATCCAGGGCTGAGGATATACTTGCGTTGGTGAATAATGGAAAAATTGAAGAGGCTCAGCAGGAACTCGAGAAATTCAAATCTGAGACTAATGAAGTTATTTCAGATACCTCCTATGTGGATGTCCTGAGGAAAGGAAATCAGCAAAATATCCAAACAAATATAGGCCGGAAAGCATCAGTTTTGGCAGAAGCAAATTCACTTATTGAAAATGCGACAAGCCTTAACCAAAAAGCGGGTGAGCTAAGAAATAAAGCAGAAACTAAAAAATCACAGACTAAAGCACAAGATTTGATATCACAAGCTGAAGAATTTGAAAATGAAAGCAGGGAAATTCGAAACAAGGCAGCTGAAAATTTTGATGTTGCAGACAAACTCACAGGAGAGATCGCCAAACTTGAGATGCAATATATATTAACAGAAAGAGTGCTGCCTCAAACGGGAACAGGTGGATATGAGGGTGTCGACAGTGCTGAAGTTGTCTCAGTTGACTATGATGAACTATATGGATTTATTACTGACTACAAAGAAATTGAGGTTTTTTTAGATAATAATATTTATACTTCAGAAACTATTGCAATAATAAATCAATATGAAGTGATAGAACCAGATCAAACTGAGATTGTTCCAGTTCCGGATACCGAAACCCCATTATTAATTGCTATTGAAGAAAGCTCCGAAGATGCTAAAAAAGAGCTTGCTAAAGCCCAGCTGATTGCGAGATCAGTTGACTTTATCAATTCTGAGATCATAATTCTGAGGAGGAATTCCCAGAATATAAATGATCCTCAGCTGAAGACAGAAATGAATGAAAAAATAGAGCGGATGCAATACCTTTCTGATTCATTAAGTATTCAGGCTTATGAATTGTATAAAACTGCGGAATTATTGTTGCAAAGAGAAGGAATCGATTCCGAAGCACTCTCAGGGCAATTTGATGAACAATCATTGGCTCTGAGTTTTCAGGAAGAAGCATATGAAAACTTTTTAGAGGTGAGTGCTTTGCGTAATGAAGCATTGAGCATTAGTGACCAGGAGGAGCAAAGTCAGATATTAGCCCGCGCTGATGATCTTGAAGATATTGCAATGTACAAGCAGCTTGAGGTTTTTGAGGTATTCGGCATAGGGAACAGGAATAATTTCTATTCAAACAAAATTATTCTTGAACAGATCAGAATTGATAATGAGATTGATGATAAGCTCAGGATTGCCAGGGAGCTGGAAGCCGAAGCACAGTATTATTACGAACAGGCACTTTATTTCAGGTATAAGAGCAAACAGGAAAATCTTCCTTATGACCAGAAACTTGTATTCCTCCAGGAGGCTAATTCGCTTGAGTTGATGGCATTAGATAAGCAAAAAGAAGCTATTGAGTTATACAGGGATGCTGACAGAAGGGCTCCATCAGATGAGGAGATTCTTGCTGAAAGAGTGGTTACTATGAATGTTCTTGATTCTGATGAACAGGAAATAGCTGTGATTAGGGGTCGCTTAGAAGAAGTTGCAGCGGTAGGGGCAGTAGCAGGGAAGACGGAAGAAGAGTTGGCAACGGCAGCAGCAGCAGTGAAGAAGGAAGAAGAAGTGGCAGAAGTAGTTGAAGAACCGGTTGCTGAAGAAGTAGCAGTGGCAGATGAGGAAGAGGCGACCGAAGCCACGGAGGCGATAGAAGAGGAAGTTTCGGTAGCAGTGGGGGAAAATGTTTTTGAAGAGGAAGAGCCAAATATTGATCTTGTGGAGGTAATTGTTGATCGACCGGAGGACTTTGTTACGAATTACAACGATGAATATCCTATCCCTATAAATCCGGATGTACCCGTAGGGCTGATATTTAAAGTTCAAATCGCTGCTTTCAGGAATCCTATACCTCAGAATACTTTTGATGGACTCAGTCCAATATCTGCAGAGCAAGTACCTGCTTCAGCATTTACAAGATATATGGCCGGATTGTTTTATGATATTGATGATGCAACAGCCTCACGCGACAGACTGCGTCGGATTGGTTATACTGATGCTTTTGTGGTAGCTTATATCAACGGTCAACGAATAAGCCTAACCGAAGCCAGAAACATGGTCAGAAGTGGAGAAGTTGCTTCAACTACTGGAATAGATCCAGAATTTAAGATATCAACTGAGCTTGCTACTGCTACTGCCACTGCTCCTGCCACTGTCCCAGAAAGCATTCCACCAGAAGAAATAAGCGGTGCAACAGAGTATTTCAGTGTGCAGATCGGAGTATACAGCAAGGCAGTTACTGTAAGCCAGCTTCAGAATGTTGAACCTATCTATTACGACAGGATGAGAAATGGATACTGGAGATATATTTCAGGAGTGTATGGAAGTAGGATAGAGGCTAACCTGGCCAGAGATCTGATCCGCAATAAAGGGATTACTGATGCTTTTGTAATAAAGTATGATGATGAAAGGAGGAAGAGTTTTTCAAAACTGAGTTCGGGAGTGCGGGATGAAGAAGTTGCAGTTGCAGTAGCAGCGGCAGCAGGAACACTGGAAGAACAACCGGATCTGAATAATAAATTTGATGGGATTCAAGCTGACGATATTCGATTTAGGGTGCAGATTGCTGCCTTCCGTGAGGATATGCCTTTAGGAATGATTGATATGTATTTTAAGAGCCTGAATATCATTATCAGTAAACATAGTAATAATGAAGGCATGACTGTTTATACTGCTGGTTCATTTCCTGATTATGCATCTGCCGAAGAATACAGGAATGTCATAATTGAACGAGGGATAAAGGATGCGTTTGTAGTTGCATATGCCAGTCAAAGACGTATACCAATACAACAGGCTTTACAACTTGTAAATAAATCTGAGAATTAGCCTCCATGTAACTCCTTCGTTGGTCGTAGGCTCCTGCCTACGACCCATAAATAAAACTATTTCATTAACTGTCCAACAAGTTACAATAACTTAAAGTAAATGTCAATTAAAACACAAATAACATAAAAAGGGCGATAATTATTCCGGAAAACAGTAAAATAACTGCAGTATAGCCCATAATATCCCTGATCTTAAGTTTTGCTACTGCAAGTAATGGTAATGCCCAGAATGGCTGTACAAGGTTGGTCCATGCATCCCCCCAGGCAATAGCCATAGTAGTTACAGAATATGGAACTCCAAGAGAATGTGCAGCAGGCATCATAATGGGCCCCTGAACCGCCCACTGTCCTCCTCCTGATGGAACAAAGAAATTTACCAAACCGGCTGAAAGAAACGTGAATAATGGAAAAGTTGTTTGGTTGGAAATATTAATAAACCCATGTGAAAAAGTTACTGCAAGACCTGAATCTATCATCATACCCATGATGCCTGCATAGATAGGGAACTGTAAAATTATTCCACCACATGATTTCGTCGCTGAATTAATAGCCCTGACATAACTTATGGGTGTTTTGTGAAACAGTATTCCTAATGTGAGAAAGATCATGATAACTATGTTCAGGCTAATATTTCCTCCCATTAAAAAGTGATAAATCAGGTATGTTATACCAATGATTCCCAAAGCCAGAGTAATCCCCCATGACTTCTCCAGACGTTCTGCAGGAGTTCTTTTGTACATTGATGTTTTATCCAAGTCTTTATGGGTTTCCTCATCCTCTTCAAAAAGCATTGGATCAGCCTCAATGATGTCTTTCTTTTTTTTGGGATGCATCAGCTTGTTGATGAAAGGAATAGTGATAAGAAAGACAAAAACAAGCAAAATATTCTGCCATGCAAAGATGGTTTCGGATACCGGAATTATTTCATTATTCCCAAATTGTTCCATGATCTTATCAGGACTAGCAATTTTTAATGGAATTGAAGCTGAGAATCCGGCATGCCAGACCAAAAATCCAGAATATGCACTAGCAACCAGGAGTGGGTAATGTATACCTTTAATGGTTTTAGCAAGTTCTCTCGCTACGAGAGCACTAACTATCAAGCCAAAACCCCAATTCAGCCAGCATCCTATTATCATGGTAACAGTTGTGAAGATCACTGCCTGAGAAGGAGTCTTAGCTACTTTAACTATGCTTTTTAATAAATGATAAACCGGTTTTGATGTAGCTAAAGCGCTTCCGGTAACGAGGATCAATACCATTTGCATGGCAAAAGCCAGAAAGTCCCACATACCCCTGCCAAAATATTTGCTCATTTCAACAAAAGAAGCTTTCTGAACTGTCATGCCCAAAATAAATATGATCAGAGTTAAAAGAATAGCAAAAACAAATGCATCAGGCAAGTATCTTCTTGCAATTTTTGAGAATATGTTTCCTAGAAATCTGATCATACTAAAATTGTTGCGAGTTTCGGGTTCCGAGTTACGGGTTAAGAAAATACTGGTAACCCGCAAAATGGAACTTGTAACTATTGATGTTTTTCTTAGACAGTCCTCAGATATTTAATTTCAAGCCCATGCATCTTCTTAAACTTCTCCTGCACCCTCATACTATCATTTTTTCTTACAGAAAAAGTTAATGAACAGCTTAATTCAAATTTTTGCGCAAGCTGCTCAAGCTTTTCATCTTTTAAGATTCTCATAACATCATTCATCAGTGGATAATCAAAGCTGAGCTCGTATATTTCGTTAACAGTTTTTGTTATAATTACGTTATTGTCAAGAGAATCTCTTGCTGCGGATCTGTATGCATTAATTAATCCGCTGACTCCTAATTTAGTGCCTCCAAAGTATCTTACTACAACAATAAGAATATTTGTAAGATCCTTGGAAAGTATTTGCCCATATATGGGTTTTCCTGCAGTACCTGAAGGCTCACCATCATCATTAACACGATATGCTGACTTATCAAAACCAAGCTGATAGGCATAACAATGGTGCCTGGCATCATGATATTCCTTTCTTAGTTCAGCAAGTTTATTTTTAACATCTTCCTCCTTTTCAACATGAGAGGCGATAGCAATGAACTTGCTTCCTCTGTCTTTAAACAAGCCCTTGGTAACTTGAGTTATAGTTTTGTAAGTGTCTTCGAACATTGTTAAATATATAGGTGTTCAGATATTTAGATATACAGGTGTTTAGTTGAATAATTATACAAATATACAATAAAGAAGTTTGGAGTTAATGGAACTTTGGAAGAGGTTTTAAAAGTACACTTCTTCCAAAGTTTAAGTATTATCAAGCGTAAGCAATTGCCAGTATTGCCACTATTGCAAGGAATATCCCAATCCAATTAATCAGTGCAAGTTTTTCCTTGAAAATAAAAAAAGCAGTTAATGCTGAAAGTGCTACTATTCCTACATTTAGTATTGGAAAAACAACACTGCTTTGAAAAACCCCCAATGCTTTAAGGAAATAATAAGTTGCACTGAAGTTTAATAAACCCAGGATTGTTCCTGCAATAATATTTCGAAAGTGAATCTTTTTCTTTACGAAGAAGTAATTGACAAGTAAGATTAATAAACCGGCACCTAGTGCTACAAGAAAAATCATTGAGAGAAAGAGGATTAAGTCATCATTAATATGTCTGTGTTCAGTAAGCTTTAGTAATGTGTCGATAGTTCCATTACTTATGAATAGTAAAACAGGAAGTATAATAAACCTTCTATGCAATTTAAGTTGAACATTTTGCTTGAATGTAAGATAAAAGGCAAAAAAGGCAATGATGATACCGACAACTTTCAGCAAGTTCATTTTGTCGTGATAAAGTATAACGGCAAATACTATTGGGATCACGACTGACATTTTACTTGAGACAGCAGTTATTGATATTCCGACTTTTTGTGTTGATAAAGCGAAAAAGTTAAAGGCTACAATAAATGCAATGCCAATTATTATTGCATTAGGGAACCATGAATTGTGATGAAGGGTCTGGAATGAAAATTCACCTTCATATATGAGGAAACCAAAACCGGCAGCAATTACATAGTTAAATACTATTGCCTGCAAATTATCTATCCTGTATCGTTCAAAAACCTTGAACGAGACGAAGATTGCTGTAGAACTCAATATAGATATTATTAGATAGACCATTGCTCGTTTGTTCTTATTTAATTATCACATCAAAAAGTGCCTAAAATTTCGAGTGACTAGAGTTTGGAGTTAAGGAATTGGGCGGAAGCCGGAAGTCCGGAGACCGAAGCCGGAAGAATTCGTAATTCATAATTCATAATCCGTAATTAATTAACAATTTTCAAATTTTTTTTTATCTTGTCTATTGCTTTCAAGATAATCTCATTAGTAGCTGGTATGGAAAACTCCGGCTCAAATTTGTGGTCACCAACAGCAGAGATTGCATCTTTGATAGCTAACCATACTGATAGTCCGTGCATAAATGGTGGTTCTCCGACAGCTTTACTTTTTTTGATAACATTTGGATTTGGAGCATTTTTTAGGAGATAAACCCTGAAGTCTTTTGGAATATCCCTGACTCCCGGTATTTTGTAAGTATCTGGTGAGTAGTTGAGTAAGTTTCCTTTTTCATCTCTTTTAATATCCTCCGTTGTGCACCATCCTACACCCTGTATAAAACCACCTTCAATTTGGCCTTTGTCAATAGATTCGTCAATAGAATTACCAGCATCATGAACAATATCAGTTCGCAATATTGTATGACTTCCGGTGAGTACATCCAAAAATACTTCTGAAACAGCCATTCCAAAGGCAAAATAATGAAATGGCCGGCCTTTTCCGGTTTTTCCATCGAAATGTATATCAGGTGTTTTATAGAAACCAGTTGCACTCAGACTGATCCTGTTTTTATAGGCTATTGGAATAAGTTCTGAAAAATTAATGACCCTTTTGGTGTTTCTCGAGTCGAAAACTGTATTTTCATTAAAGGAGATATCCGTAACAAGGGTAGGGGGTTTTACATTCTGCCTGTTAAATAATTCTGCTGTAATTTCAGAGAGTCTGGATTTTAGTTTGTTTATAGCATTTTTCACAGCCATACCATTAAGATCACTGCCGGATGAGGCTGCTGTTGCAGAGGTGTTTGGGATTTTAGATGTGTCTGTTGCAGAAACTCTTATGCTGTGCTGATCAATACCAAGTTCTGTAGCAGCAATATGTCTGATCTTCATGTGTAATCCCTGGCCCATTTCCACACCTCCATGATTTACAATTACTGTCCCGTCCTTGTATATATTTACAAGTGCCCCTGCCTGGTTTAAAAAGGCAGTAGTAAAGGATACCCCGAATTTAACAGGCGTTAATGCAATACCTTTTTTGTAAAATTCATTTGTATCATTGAATACATCTATTTCCTTCCTGCGATTAAAATATCCTGACGATTTTATAATTTGATTATATATCAGAAATAAGCGATTTCTTTCAACTACTTCTCCATAATGTGTAATATTATTATTTTCTTCTCCATAGAAATTAATATATCGTATTTCGAGTGGATCTTTTTTCAAATACCTTGCTATCCTATCAATAATATGTTCTATAACAGTAATTCCCTGAGGAGCTCCAAAACCTCTAAAGGCAGTATTAGAAGGAAGGTTAGTTTTCCATGCTTTGCCAATCACTCTCAGATTAGGAACAAAATAACTATTATCAACATGAAACATTGCACGTGATAGTATTGCAAGGCTGAGATCTGTGGCATATCCTGCATCGGCGTTAAGTTCTATATCCAGGGAATTAATCTTTCCATCATCATCAAATCCCGTTTTATACCGGCTAAGAAATGGATGTCTTTTACCGGTCATGATCTGGTCGTCCTTACGCGAAAGATGTATTATAACAGGTCTGCCGCTTGTTTTGGCAAGTAGTGCTGCCCATGAGGCATAATGGTTTGCCTGTGTTTCTTTTCCACCAAATGCTCCTCCAAGCCTTTTTACTTCTACATTAACCTGGTTATTTGTAATTCCCAGCACTTCAGCAACAATAGTCTGAGTTTCCGATGGGTGTTGTGTTGAACTATACACATTCATTTCGTCTCCCTCACCCGGAATGCAGAGGCAGCTCTGAGTTTCCAGGTAGAAATGTTCCTGAGAGCCACTTTCAAAACTTCCATTAATATGATTAGCTGAAGAACGCTGAGCTTTTTCAACATCTCCGCATTCAATCTTCTTAGCTTCACTGATAAGGTTGCCCTGAGAGATAGCTGTTTTAAGATCAAGAATAGCTTCTAAGATTTCATACTCAATTTCTATCAGCTTTTCTGCCTTTCTGGCATTTTCCTCAGTGGTGGCAGCAATAAGAAAGATAGCTTGTCCGATAAAAAATACTTCTCTCTCGGCAAGACAAGGTTCATCTTTTATAACTGGTCCCATTTGGTTTTTTCCGGGAATGTCCTGAAAAGATAAAACAGCATGAACACCTCTAGATGATTTGGCTTTATCAATATTAAACGACTTTATCCTGGCGTGTGCATGAGGACTGTAAACAATGTGTCCGTGTAAAAGACTTTCACTAACAGCTATATCGCTAACAAACAATGATTTTCCGCTTACATGCTGAAAGGCAGTATCATTGGTATCAATGTTTTGTTTATTGTTATCCTTCATTTTCTGAATTATTGTGATTCTACCCAGAATTTCAATAAGAGGTTTCTGGCGGCTAATCTCCTGGTCTCAGCATCAGACCTTACATCTGATATTGGTTTAAACTCATTATCAAGGATAGTCATAGCTTCCTCGATAATATTTCTGTCCCAATTTTTTTCGCGCAAATAATCCTCGGTTTTTAATGCTCTTATTGGTACCTCAGCCATACCTCCATAAACTATCATTATTTCTTCTGTTTCATTATCGTTATTTAATCTCAATCTGAAAGCAGCGCTTATGGTCGAAATATCAAGGTCTTTTCTTTTTGAGAATTTAAAAGCTTTAATGGTAATATCTTTTGCTGGTTTTGGGATAGTAATTTTACTGATAATTTCATCTGCTTTCAATGCAGTCTTTCTGTATCCTCTGATGAAATCCTTAATTGGTATTGTGCTTTTGTTTTGAAGGCTACTGATCTCTATTTGTGCATTATAAATAAAAAGAAGAGGGAGAAGATCGCTTATTGGAGAGGCAGATGCAACATTCCCTCCAATACTTGCAAGATTTCTTATCTGCATTGATCCAAATACTTCAAGAATATTATGTAAAGCAGGTAAATTATACTTAGAAAGAGATTTTAAGTCTTCGAGTAAAACACTTGCTCCCCAATAGAAATTATTATCATCAGAGCTATAATATTTCAATTCAGGGACATCTGAAATATCAATGATCTCATCAAGTTCTAATTCAAAGCGATTTTTTTTAGGACTGATATCCGTTGCACCTGAAATTATTATTGCTTGCGGAAAATCTTTCCTGAATTTCAGTGCATGAATAAGATCAACAGGCTTATAATACTTTTGGGTATTACTAATAAGTGCCAGACTTTTGTTATTGTTTTTTTGAAGGATTTTTTTGAGCTTCTCAATTGTTGCAATTTCATTTTTTGAAAATATGTCTTCAGGGTTTTCCGAGCATGCCCTTGATGCTGCTTCTATGATAGGCTGATATCCAGTACAACGGCATAAGTTACCTGTGAGGGCATTTTCTATCTCTTTCCTTGTTGGATTGTCGAAGTTTTTATACAAAGCAAAAAGCGACATAACAATACCTGGAGTGCAATAACCGCATTGTGTTCCATGCAACTCTATTATTTGTTTTTGTACAGGATGTAACTCAGTTTTCTGATCTTTAATGTATGAAAGATTTTCAATAGTGATGAGTTGCTTTCCGTGTAAGGCCGGAAGAAAAACTAAACAGGAAGTTACTGCTTTATAATGAATTTTGCCGTTCTTAAGTTCTCCTAAAACCACTGTACATGCTCCACAATCCCCAACTGAACATCCTTCTTTAACACCCTTGTGTCCCTGGAGAGTTCTGAGATATTTCAGGACTGTTGTTGTTGGCGAAGGAGCATCACTATTGTTAAAATCAATTTCAACAATATTATCATCAAGTATAAAGCTTAAAACCGATGATGTGTTATTCATTCATTTTGTTTTTTACATCTATTAATTTCGCAACTATACTAATAGCAATTTCTTCAGGTGATTGAGCATTGAATTTTATTCCAATAGGCATGTCGATATCATCAATTTCCTCTTTGCTTAGATTAAATTCCTTACTAAACCTTTCTTTTGCCTTTTCCACTTTCTTTTTACTCCCGATCATCCCAAGGTATTCATGTGGTTGTTTAGCGCAATATGCAGTCAGCTCTTCATCAAATGCATGCTTTGGAGTTGTTATTACGATATATGAGTCTTCTCTGAATTCAAATTCGCGGGCTGCTTCACTATAGTTTTTACAAATAATCTCACAGGATGGCAGATCAATCTGATCGAGGACCTCTTGCCTGTCATCGATAATTGTGATATTGAATCCAAGTGTAATAGCATACTTTGCTACTGCACTTCCAACATGGCCTGCACCAAATAGAATAAGATGACTTTGAGGTGAAATGGGTTCAATATAAACTTCTATGACACCACCGCAAGTCATATCAGTATCTTTGTGAAGTTCGTATTTGATTTTTGCAGGATTTCCTGTTTTTATTACTGACAATGCATCCTCAACAACCATTCTCTCAACATTACCACCGCCGATAGTATCAATTATATTCCTGTCTTCCAGTACTATCATTTTTGCTCCTGCTTTTCTGGGAGTTGATCCAGATGTGTCAATTAGAATGCAAAGTGCAGCTTTTTTATTTGATGCTGCAACTTCTTCTATCTTTGAATATATAGATTTCATTTTACTAAAGTATAGACTTTGTTAATATGATTTTTTTATTAGTGAATTCGTGGCAAAATAAGATTCTGCAACTATTATTCGAATGTTTGATTCAATCTTTACCACAATGTTCACTATGATTTGCACAATGTTCACAATGTTTTTTCATCGTGCACTTTGTGTCTACATTGTGTCCATAGTGGTTAATTTCTTTATTTTCAAATCTGCTCATTTTTAAATTATTTATTCGTGAATTCGCGGCTTATTTATTTTTTTGCTACTAATGCACAAATTTAGTACGAATAAATCAGTGAATCTGTGGCAAGTTATTAATCAAGGTATTCAGCGAAAAAACTTAGAAATCTTTCAGCTATAGCTTCCCAGCTGTATTTCTCAATTATGATCTCGTTGGCTTTTGTTCCGATTGATTTATTAAGTTCATCATTTTTTAAAACCTCAATCACTCTTTCTGCAAACTCTTCAGTATGTCTTGGATCTACGAGTATACCATTTACTCCATCTTTGATCACGTTACGTATTCCGCCATATTTAGAAGCAACTACAGTCTTTCCACAAGCCATCGCCTCCTGAGTAGTCATTCCAAATGGTTCAAAGAGAGAAGGCATTACAAAAATCTGAGCTTGTTGATAATATGTTGCCATCATCTCAGTTGGGACATAGCCTATCATTGAGACTTTCTCCTGCATTCCTTTCTCATCAATAATTGCCTTCATTGTTTCGAAGACTCCCAGCTCCCTTGATTTTGGATTTGGTGATCCTCCTCCAATAACCAGGTCAACATTCTCAACTGCTTTCCTTATCAGATCATATGCGTGTAACAAAAGATCATGGCCTTTGTTGGTATCTATACGGCTTAAACAAAAAATATATTTTTCAGGTAATCCGGTTTTTACTTCTTTATTTGGATCTGCCAGCTTGTAAGTATGGATATCGACACCCGGAGGGATGTTATCAATATTATTTGCTTTAAAATCATATAACTCAAAGAGCTTTTCCAGCTGCACTTCTGAAGTTACCGTTTGTGCATTAACGATATTGAATATCCTGAGTTCTTCGCTAATCCTGTGTTTAAAGTTAAACTTTTCCTCCATAATCTCAGGATCTCCACCCATCTGACTTTTTTTCCAGGCGCCAAGTGAGTGTGCGGTAAAAAATGCAGGCTTTGAAAATCTTTTGGCAATGTCTACAGTAACTATACCGGCATCCACATAATGGCCATGGAAGAGATCATAGTCAAGGCTGTTATCATTTATAAAAGTCTCCATATTATCAATTAATTCAGGAAGTACGTCATAGATCCTCTCCTTGGGAATAAATTCCCAGGGACCGGCAGCAATTCTTATTATTCTCACTCCCGGATGATCGGGTACAGGGTCAACTTGTTTTTGCGACTTATCAAACCAGCGGGTATAGATGTCAACATTTATTCCTGTTCTTGAGATTGCTTTTGCCAGCTCCAGCACATAAACTACCTGCCCGCCGGTATCAGTACGTCCCAGCTGCGGCACAGGATCAAAATACCCATGAGTGCTGAGCATACATATATTTTTGAAACTCTCTTTATTCATATTATTTTTCAACTTTTATTGCATTAAAATCTTTTGTAATGATAATATCAGCTCGTGATACAAGAGCTGTAATTATTTCATGTTCTATCTTCAGTATTTTTTCAAGAAACTCATCTTGTTTTTCTCTGTTTCTCTCTTTTCGTGCTTCAAGTGTATCAATATAATTCCGATCTATAAATATGTGTGTGTCAATGTTGTTAAGGCTTGTTGTGTATGTCCCTTCAGCAATAAAAACCTTTGCATCCTTAATACTTACTGTTTCTTTATCAATGCGGTCTTCATCAAATATCACCAGGGGTTTTGTAATCTCTTCTTTACCATCCAGAATATCTTGTAGTTGTTCATCTATCAGATCAAGCCTCACTTCTGAGAGTCCAACATGAGAAATATCTTTCACTCGCATTGCAGCATTCGATTTTGGCGGATAAACAAAATAATCATCCTGCTGAAAGATAAAGCATTTCATCCCTTTTTCTTCAAGTATTTCAGCTATAGAAGCAGCTATCTCAGATTTACCTGCTCCCGACTCTCCTGCAACCGTGATCATATATTTACCTTCTGATGCCTTAATATCTTCAAGCATTATTTCAACCGACTGCTTTGCTGCTTTTTTGTGGTTTTCGTTTATTATCAGAATATCACCTTTCATATTATCACTTTCAAATTTCTTTTATATTATTTAAGGTGGATAAAATTAGGAAAATTTATCCTAAAAGCTGGTATTAATTACTAATTACTGATTACTAATTACAAATTAAACAAAAATAAATACAATTTAAGGTTACTTATTGGCTAATGTTAATACTAACGTATATGAAAAAAGATAATATTATTCAAACAAAAAGTTATGATTTTGCCATAAGAATAGTAAGATTATATCAGGATTTAGTAAAAGAACAATATGAGTTTATTTTATCTAAACAGATATTACGGTGTGGTACTTCAATAGGTGCTAACATAGAGGAAGCTATTGGAGGCCAAAGTGAGAAAGACTTTTTTGCCAAAATTACAATTGCTTATAAAGAAGCAAGAGAAACCCGCTTTTGGATACGATTATTAGCAGATACAGACTATATTAAAAATGATTTAAAGAATAGTTTACTTAAGGATGTTGATATAATACTAAAAATAATTACCAGCATCCAGAAAACTATGAAATCAAAGATTCAGACCTAATACCTAAAATCAGTTGTCAGTAATTAGTAATCAGTAATTAGTAATCAGTAATTAGTAATCAGTAATTAGTAATCAGTAATCAGTAATCAGTAATCAGTAATCAGTAATCAGTAATTAATTCTACTTACAGTTCTCCTCTATCTTTTGCCTTGCCTGTGTATATCCCATTTCCAGGGCTTGCTTCCAGTCCGAACATGCACCTTCTTTATCTCCGGAGTCAAATTTTGCAAAGCCCCGGAAATAGTAAACCTCTGCATAGTCAGCTTTTATTTCAAGGGTTCGGTTAAAATTTTGTATAGCTCCTTCGTAATCATTTAATTTATATTTTGCCAGTCCGCAGTTCTTGATTGCCAGGTAATATTCTGGTTTTTTATCAATAGCCATATTATAATCTTCCAGGGCTCCCTGAAAATCCATCATGCGGTATTTAAGCGAGCCCCTGTCGTTATATGCAGTGATAAACTCAGGATTTAGCTCAATTGACTTGTTATAATCATTCATTGAAGCAATGGGGTCTTTATTGAGTTGGTATTGCAATAAGGCACGGCTGTGATAGGCATTTGGCAGGACAGGATCCAGTTCAATGGCTTTGTTATAATCTGCAAATGCTCCCTGAGGATCTTGTTTGTTCAGTTTAATATTTGCCCGTGCATAATATGCAAATCCTCTGTCAGGATATTTTTTGATTATGTCATTCAATAATGTAGTGGAGTTTTGCCAGACATTATTCCTATTCCATGAAACTACAGTGAAAATAAGAGCATAAATGATCAGGACAGCAATTAATGGTGTTTTGATCTTTGAAGCAAAACTGAATTTTTTATCCACAGCCATCACTAAAAATTGTCCGATTATAAAGAATAGTCCAATATAGGGAACATATGTATATCTTTCAGCCACTATTGCCCTGCCTACCGGAATAATCTGTATCACAAGCAGAATATTTATCAGATAAAATCCAAGTCCGAAAACCATTTCTTTTTTAAGTTTACCTGACTTGTACACAGCATAGATTATCAGTATTATCAACAATGGAACAATATAATATCCAAATGGAAGGTAATTGCCGGCTTTCAATGGATAATAATGCATAGCAGACATACCCGAAGGAATAAAGAGCTGGAAAATGTAATAAACTATTGCATAAGCAGATAAAAATAACCTGTCCACGAAATTGTAGGAATCAAGCATATTTAGTGAGGAGTCAGATTGTTGAGAATAAATGGCCAGCATACCAAAGACAGCGGATAGAACAAAGAATGGGATTTTTTCAAGGATCAGGCCAATATTGACCTTTCTTCTGTAATAATAATCAATAAGCATCAATACCAGGGGAAAAATAACTGCGGCTGATTTTGAAAATAATGATAATGAAAACAGAAGTAGGGAAAAGATAAGGTACTGAATTTTACGAGTGTTCTTGATATAAATAACATAACTTATCAGTGCTATTAAATAAAAAGATGTGTAAAGCAGGTCCTTATGTTCTGATATCCATGAAACCGATTCTACATGCATAGGATGTATGCCAAAGAAAAGAGATACAATAAATGCAACTTCATTTCTTTTGCTGATAAGAAATATCAGGTAGAAAACCAGAAGTGTATTTAATAGGTGGAAAATAAAGTTTATGATATGAAACAGGTTGGGGCTTTCATCAGAAAACTTATATTGTATGGCAAATGAAAGTGTTGTAAGTGGATGGTAGTTGGAGTTATGATATTCAGTAAACATCTTCTGAATACCATCATAAGAGATATCATTTATCAAATCGCTGTTGGTGATATAAACATTATCATCCCAGTTAAGAAACTCTCCTTTAAAGGAATTTGAATAAGCAAAAAAAGTAAGAAGAACAATAATTGCAAGGTAAACAAAAGTATAATTATTTTTTTTGGATGTTTTTTGTTTATTAGTAGCTACCTTACGTGCAGGGGGTTGATTATAATGTTTCTTTTTTTTTGTCATCGCTATTTTGTAAATTATTAAATAACAAAAGTTGATCTTTATCAATCAATTCAGAAACATAAGGTCTGCCGGGAAGATCAGGTCCTTTAAGTCCTTTATGAAAAATTTTATTCCCGATTATCACCCTGGCTTCGTCCCAAAGATTTATTTTTAGTAAGCTTTCAAACAGTATTTTTCCTCCTTCAACAATTATCGATTGAACATCATTTTTGTAAAGGATGTCCATCATTTGTGAGAAAATATCTTTCTGAAAATCGATAGCAATAAATTCAGTGTTCTGCCTTGCTCTCTTTTGTTTTGTGGTGAATATGATAGTGGGAGTGGTGTCGTCAAGAACATTAAGATCATCAGGCAGTATTAAGTTTTCATCAAGAACAATTCTAAGAGGATCTTTGCCAGGCCATTCTCTTGCCGTAAGCTTAGCATTATCATTCAAAGCTGTGGTTGTCCCGATCATGATGGCATCCTCTTCCGTTCTCCATTTATGTACCAGTCGCTTTAACTGATAATTGCTGATCCAGTTATTTCCGGGTTTAATATCTGCATTCCTGTCGATATCCATAAATCCATCAAGTGTCTGAGCCCATTTGAGTATAATGAACGGGCGTTTTCTCTCATGGAAAATATTAAAGCGGCGGTTTAGATAATTAGATTCCTTTTCAAGAACACCAGTAATCACTTTACATCCTGAACTATTTAGTTTTTCTATTCCATTGCCACTCACCAGTGGATTTGGATCCTGTTGTCCGATAATTACTTCAGGTATACTCATTGAAATAATTAGATCTGTGCATGGAGGTGTTTTTCCGTGATGGGAGCAAGGCTCGAGGTTTACATAAAGAGTTGATTCTTTTAATATTTCTTTATTTTTAATAGAATTGATTGCATTCACTTCAGCATGGGCTTCACCATAAATTCTATGATATCCTTCGCCAATGATCTTGTCATCTTTGACAATCACACAGCCTACCAAAGGATTTGGAGATACATTCCCCAGGCCATGACTCGCAAGTTCAAGGCATCTTTGCATATATTTTTCGTGTGTGCTCATAATAATTTTTCAAATTTACATAATTCCTGAAAACAATTACGAATTACGGATTACGAATTACGGATTACGAATTATGAATTAATAAATCCTTATTTTTGTAATGATTATGGAATCAGGATCAGGAACATATAAAACCAAAGAATCATTTGATTTTTTTTGTGATCAAATATCAGCTTATTACCAGCCTAAGGAGATATTGAGCATGATATATATGTTGTTTGAGGAATATCTTCAGATGAAAAAGACGGACATATTGCTATATCCCGATAGAGTTATTTCAGGATCCCAATTGAACAACATCTCCCGTGCAATTGACGATTTAAAGGATTACAAACCTCTGCAATACATTATTGGTAAGGCAAATTTCTTTGGAATGGACTTTTTTGTATCTCCGGATGTTCTTATTCCCCGTCCTGAAACTGAAGAACTTGTTCAATGGGTAATTGATGACAACGAGTCATTTAATTCAGGAGATGAGGCTAGAGAATTGAATGTACTTGATATTGGTAGTAGCTCAGGCTGTATCTCGATAAGTTTGAAAAAAAATATACATAGCTCAAAGGTAAGTGGGATTGATATCAATGATGCTGCTTTAAGCATTGCTCGTCGTAACAATGAATTGAACAATACTGATGTTGATTTTTTTCATTTTGATATTTTTAATGAGAAAGCATGGGATCAATTTCCGAAATATGATATAATTGTCAGCAACCCACCCTATATACGTGAGTCAGAGAGGCAGCAGATGAGCAGGAATGTTCTTGATTATGAACCTTCTCAGGCACTTTTTGTGAGTGATGATGATCCGTTGATTTTTTATAATACTATCATAAAATTTTCACAGTCACATTTAAAACCTTCCGGAAAGATCTACTTTGAAATTAATGAAGCTTTCGGAGAGAAAATGATAAGACTGCTTGAGGACAATGGGTTTTTAGGTATTGTTTTGAAAAAGGATGTTAATGGGAGGGATAGGATGATCAGAGGAGGAAAGTTGGCAGTTGAATGAATAAGGCTGTTTCAATTTTCTTAGGATATAAATCATTCCTCAACCTGGTTAAAAAAACACTATAATTCCAACCGAAAAGCCAAAAAGTTATTAATACATAGTATTACCTTTTTCCTAAAAAAGGATTAATATATGGAAGGATAAGATCCATTCAAATGTAATTGTTGGTTAATCCCGTTTCATTGTGGTTTTACTATTAGAAAATTATTATGTAATTGCTTGACATACTTCCTTGATTTGCTTATATTTGGTGAATTAGAATAATTGAGAAATAATTCTGATATATATCAAATAGAAAAAATAAAAATATTATGGAAATCAGTTTTAGCCTGAATTATTCATAAAAAAATGAGAAAGTTTGTTGGTTGTAAGTAATAATTTATTATCTTACAGCCTGTTAACCACAACAAAAACAAACTTTCTCATGAGTAAAATTACAAATAAAATTTCAGATAACAAAACGGTAGAAAATTCTCACAGTAAATTATTTCATCTTTCTGCTATTCAGAACAAAAATATTGAGCTTTCCTATACAGGCAAGGATATTTCTTCCGATGGTGGATTGTTGTTGCTAAAAGAGTTGGAGAATC
>Ga0222666_1000207_pt1 | contig 43938 bp, 41 predicted proteins | sample AntAcemetagen655_FD_181710 | JGI IMG/M metagenome (GOLD analysis project Ga0222666, IMG submission 181710) | Saline water microbial communities from Ace Lake, Antarctica - #655 | ecosystem: Environmental > Aquatic > Non-marine Saline and Alkaline > Saline | place: Antarctica: Ace Lake...
TGACCCCTGACCCCTGACCCCTGACCCCTGATATTTACGTCTGGTCTGATTTCAGTATCGATATAAACGCGCTTTGAGGGATCGCTACAGCCCCGACCATCTTCATACGCTTTTTGCCCTTTTTCTGTTTTTCCAGCAGCTTTCTCTTACGCGTTATGTCGCCGCCGTAGCACTTTGCGGTAACGTCTTTCCGGTAAGCGGATATGGTTGTTCTCGAAATTATCTCACCGCCTATTGCGCCCTGGATGGCTATCTTGAACATCTGTCTCGGGATTTCTTCTTTCAATCTTTCACACGCACGCAGGCCGCGTTCACGGGCTGAATCGCGATGCACAATTTGAGACAGCGCGTCCACCTTTTCTGCGTTAACCAGTATGTCAAGGAGAACGAGGCTGCTCTGCCTGTAGTCTATAATGTCGTAATCAAAGGAGCCATATCCCTGCGTGATGGATTTCAGGCGGTCGTAAAAATCGTATATGACGTCGGCAAGAGGCATTTCTATGGTCAGTTCGATGCGTCCGGGGCTGGGATAGCTGAGGGTTGAATTTTCACCCCTTTTCTCCTTGCACAGTTTCATTACCGCTCCCATGTAACCTTCCGGGAACATCATGGCAGCGCGGATGTACGGCTCCTCACTCGCGGATATGGACATGGGATCAGGATAATAAGCAGGATTATCTATATACAATACCTCGCCGTCGTTCAATGTAAAGCGGTATCTGACGCTGGGGACGGACAGAATGATGGACAGATCATATTCCCTTTCCAGCCTTTCCTGAACGATCTCAAGATGCAAAAGGCCAAGAAAACCGCAACGAAAACCCTGCCCGAGGGCGACGGATGAATCCTTTTGATAAACAAAACTCGCGTCATTTAATTTATATTTCTCAAGGCTCACTGCAAGTTCTTCATAATCATCCGATGCAATGGGATAGATTGACGCAAAGACAACGGGCTTTGATTCCTTGAAACCGGCGAGAGGTTCCTTGCGAGGGCGTTTTTCTGAAGTGATCGTGTCACCGATCTGGACGTCCGACACGGTCTTTATACCGGCAATGATATACCCGACGTCGCCTGCTGAAAGGCTGTCTTTTTTCTGGCGTGGCAGCAGAAAAGAACCAACTTCTTCGACTCTGTGCGTAGTCTCGTCGTGCATGAGACGTATTACATCACCGGCACGTATCGTACCCTCAAAGACACGGCAGTGAACGATAGTGCCGCGGAAGGAGTCGTATTGTGCGTCGAAAATGGTGGCGGCCAGCTCGGACTCCGGGTCTCCCTTGGGTGGGGATATCCTGTGTACGATTGCCTCCATGATCTCCTCAACCCCCGTCCCTTCTTTTGCCGAGCAGGGAAGGCTCATGTAGGGGTCGAGCCCGAGTTCCGAATCTATCTGTTCCATTACCTTGTCCACGTCAGCCGAGGGAAGGTCAATCTTGTTGATCACGGGGATAATTTCAAGATCGTGCTCCATGGCCATGTAAAGATTCGCGACAGTCTGTGCCTGAACCCCTTGCGCGGCATCAATGAGCAGAAGCACCCCTTCACAGGATGCGAGTGATCTTGAAACTTCGTAGGAGAAATCCACATGGCCCGGTGTGTCTATAAGGTTGAGGATATAGTCTTTACCATCTTTGCTCCGGTAGGGCAGGGAGATGGCCTGGCTTTTTATCGTAATTCCGCGCTCACGTTCTATGTCCATGTTGTCAAGAATCTGATTCTTGAAATTGCGGTCATCAACCACACCACTGGATTGAATCATCCTGTCAGCGAGTGTGGACTTGCCGTGATCTATATGTGCTATTATGCTGAAATTGCGTGTATTTATCATAATAAGACAAAAAGCCTTCCTGTGTATATAAGGAAGGCTTTTATACAGTGTTATTGGAAATTTTACTATCCTAATTTTTCAAGGAGTTCTTCACTGACCTCTTTGACTCCGGGCAGACCGTCAACCCCTATTACCGTCACTCTCTCTTTGAAATAATTGATGCCGGCGGTGGTTCCTGTCTCGGTGTCGTAGTAGATATTGTGCCTCTTGTCTATTGCCCCCTCATCCTGATCATCGGCACGGGCGCTCAATTCTCCGCCACAGACGCGGCACACAGCGGTTCCGTCTTTTTCTGTGGGCTTGATGGCGTCGATATAGATATTGTTAGGATGGTTGTTGTCATTCTCGCAGAGCCTCCGGCCCATGATCCTGTTTTTGGAGGTCTGTCTGTCCAATAGTATTTCAATTACGTAATCCAGCTTTATACCTTCCTTCTCGAGAGCGCTATAAAGTGCCTCTGCCTGAGCCAGATTTCTCGGGAAGCCGTCCAAGAGCCATCCAGCCTTGCAGTCATCCTCTTTAAGACGATTCAGTATCATGGGGACAGTAATTTCATCCGGCACGAGCTCACCTTTATCTATGTAGCCCTTTGCCTCTTTGCCGAGTGGTGTTCCCTGAGAGATGTTATCCCTGAAGATAACGCCTGTCTCGATATGGGATACGCCGAACTTCTTCTGAACGATTGCGCCCTGTGTTCCCTTGCCGCTTCCATTTGGTCCAAAAATTAATATGTTCACTATTTTAATCTCCTTTCAATGAGACTCAATTTTTAATCCGGATACGCTTTGTTATCTGGAGAGATTGCCTTGCTTCCGAAGCAGGAACCTTATAAGGGATTATTCCGATTATCGCAAGGACAAAAGTTACTTCTCTTCAGCTACTACCCTTACTTTTGCATTCAAATTCAATAAAAATGGTTTTTTGTCCTGCTGGAGTGCCTTTGTTTCGTCATAATCTTCACTGAAAATAGCTTCGACCACCTTTTCCCTGTCTCCACTGAATTTGTCGAGGTAGTTCTCTATACGATCCCTGAAGGATACTGTGCTTTCAATTGATCTTCTTATGTGTGTTCTGGCATCGTCTCCGGTCAGAATATGTAGGTGAGCCATTGCCAGGATGTCTATATCCAATGTAGCCAGTTTTTCAAGAGAGGTCATGTAATCGTTATAGCTTGATAAAAACTCCGGTTGTATTTTATTGTGATTATAGATGCCGACAGCTTCGCCTGCTATCAGGGTCTTAATTCGTGGTATGTAGTAAGATAAAGAGTCTCTTGTATGGCCAGGCGTTTCAATGACCCGTACCTTCCATCCTTCGCCGAAATCCAGTTCATCACCGTCCCTCAGTATCAGGTCAACCCCTACAGGTTCAAAGGAGACATCCTCATTATCTATGATATCCTTAAAAGTTATTTCTAAGGTGCTGCTGAGTGTGCGGATTAATTCAACTGCGCTCGGCTTTTCCAGCACCTTTGCGGCATGAGCGCTTGCTGCTATCTTAAGGTCATTTATTTTTCTTTTGAGAAAAGGACAGGCACCGCAGTGGTCATAGTGTGAGTGAGTAAGAAGGACATAGCCCAGCCTGTCGGTATCACCGAGATGTGTTTTAATATCTTTAAGGTAGCGGGGACCCAGGGCCGTTACCCCCGCGTCAAAAAGGACGGGGATTTTGCTTGCAAGGAGGAAGGCAGGCATGAAGTGGTATCCTGTAGAATAAAACCCTTCGCATATCATTCCAGTTTGTTCTAAGCGCATCGCCCACCATTTTCTTAAGCCGGAGCATCACATCGATGAGCCGGGTATTGTAAGGGTAATTATTTGACCTCAGGAAATAATGTTGAATGTACAGATTTCATTTTCGCGAGGCGAAATATAAGGGCTGTAAACAGGCATCCGAAACCGTACTTGATACTTCGTGGCAGGTTAATCGATGATGCTTCCGGAAAATACTTTGTAGGACAACTGACCTCGGCAATCGTATAACCAAACCACACAATCTGTGCAAGTATCTGATTATCGAATACAAAATCATCGGAATTGACCGAGAGGGGCAACTGTTTCAGGAGTACACGCGAAAAGGCCCTGTATCCTGTGTGATATTCAGAAAGCTTTGCACCTATAAAAATATTTTCGGCAAAAGTGAGGAGGCGATTCGAGATATATTTCCAAACGGGCATCCCGCCTTTCAGGGCATATCCCCCAAGAATCCTTGACCCAAGCACGCAGTGATAAAGATCATTTCCAATCATCGAAACCATGGCGGGGATAAGCTTTGGGGTATACTGATAATCCGGGTGGACCATGACAATAATATCTCCACCCTCTTCGATGGCAAGTCTGTAACATGATTTCTGGTTGGCCCCGTAGCCAAGATTTTTCTGATGCGTATAAACTTTTGTATTCTGAAGGGACCTGGCGATAGATGTGGTGCTATCATGACTTGCGTCATCAACCACAATAACCAGATCGACCACCCCCTGGGCCATCACTTCCGCGTGGGTTTTTTTAAGTGTCTGCTCAGCATTATAAGCAGGCATAACAACGACAACTCTTTTATCTTTATACATATTAACTCGCAATTACAAGGCTCAGGTTGTGTTTTTTTGTACCATGACACTGTGCCTGTAGCATAGATTGCCTTACCAGCGCAAACGCAGGAGACCATCAACAAAAAGAAAAATAAAACGAAGCTTGGTTTAACTAATCTTCTCTAACATAAAACAGGGGGTTACGATTTCAGTAACCCCCTGTTTTTCCTGGTGGGCCCTGTCGGGTTCGAACCGACGACCTACTGATTAAGAGTCAGTTGCTGCTACCAGCTGAGCTAAGGGCCCTGTATATTATCAAACGGTCGAATGTATGGTACGCCCGGTTGGATTCGAACCAACGACCAACAGATTCGAAGTCTGCGACTCTATCCAGCTGAGCTACGGGCGCTTTCTTACTTGTTAGGGCAACACCGCTGTCGGATATACTTAAATAGAGAGACACAAAAGCTTCTAAAAAATTGCACCACTACTTATTCTTTTGAGAAACTTTCGTCAAGTATTATTTTCCGGTTTTTCTCTTGATTCAGGTTGGAATCCGGTCTCCATGTGGCAAGCGACATAATGACCATTTCCTCTGTCATTAAGGCTCGGCACCACCTTGTTGCATATATTCATGCGGTACCGGCATCTGGGATGGAAGGAACATCCGGAGGGGGGCGTTATAGCACTTGGTGCTTTGCCGTCAAGTATGATCCGGTCTTTCCTGCGTGTGGGGTCCGGGAGAGGGATAGCGGACAGGAGGGCGTTTGTGTACGGGTGAAGAGGGTTCGTGTAGAGGGATTCTTTTTTCGCCAGTTCAACAATTTTTCCAAGATACATGACGGCTATCCTGTCGCTTATATGCTCGACGACACTGAGATCATGGCTGATAAACAGATATGTGAGATCAAAATCCTTCTGCAGGTTTTTCAGAAGATTGAGTATCTGGGCCTGTATGGAAACGTCCAGTGCCGAAACGGGTTCGTCCGCGACTACAAGTTCAGGATTGAGGGCGAGAGCCCTCGCTATTCCGATGCGCTGTCTCTGTCCGCCGCTGAATTCGTGGGGGTAACGTCCCATCTGCTCTCTGTTCAATCCCACAGTTTCCATCAGATCAGCAATTTTATCCCTGTTTTCCTTTCCTCTTGATATGGTGTGTATGGTGAGGGGTTCTCCAACGATGGCGCCCGCGCTCATTCTCGGATTCAGTGATGAAAATGGATCCTGGAATATCAGCTGTACCTTTCTTCGGAAAGCTTTTAATTCTTTTCCGGAATACATGAATATGTCATTTCCATTGAAGGAGATTTTCCCGCCAGTTGGTTCTTCGAGTCTGGTGATGAGACGGCCAAGCGTAGTCTTCCCGCATCCTGATTCTCCAACCAGTCCCAGGGTTTCCCCTTTGAAGATTTGCAGATCCACGCCGTTCAAGGCCTTCACCGTATTATGGTGGCCCGGCAGGAAGCCGCTTCGTGCGGGGAAAGATTTTTCCAGTCCTTCAATGTTTAATAAAACAGGATTCATCTGCGCTGTTCCGTCTCCTGACCTCTGGTTCCTGACTTCTGGATATCACACATATTTCCAGCACCTTACATGATGGCCAGGAGATTTTTCTCTGAGGTGTGGTTCTTCTGACGCGCATATTTCCATGGCTTCACGGCACCTGTTATGAAAACTGCACCCGGAGGGAAGATCATACAGGTTCGGGACGGTGCCCGGTATTGTATTGAGGTGTCCATTTTTTACGGAAGTCTGTTTGGGTGTGGATTCCATAAGGCCTCTTGTATATGGATGGAGTGGCGTTGAAAAAAGCTCAAGTACGCTGCAGTATTCAACTACTTTGCCCGTATACATTACCGCTGCGTGCCGGGCCATCTCCGCGATGATCCCAAGGTCGTGGGTTATCAGCATCACAGAGGTTCCGACTTCATCCTTCAGCTTGTTTATCAAATCAATAATTTGTGCCTGGATGGTCACATCGAGAGCCGTCGTGGGCTCATCCGCGAGCATCAGTCCGGGATTGCAGGCGAGTGCCATTGCTATCATTACACGTTGTCTCATCCCGCCGCTCATCTGGTGGGGATAATTGTTCAGCCTTTCCTGTGCGGAGGGTATTCCGACAAGTCTGAGCATGTCGATGGTGCGGTCCCGTGAATCTCTTTTTGACAACCCCTCGTGGAGGCATATCACTTCAGAGATCTGATCTCCAACTTTCAGTACGGGGTTGAGGGAGTTCATCGGTTCCTGGAATATCATGGATATGTCTTTACCGCGAAGCCTTCGCATCTCGTTTTCGTCAAGATCGAGGAGATTGACGCCCTTAAAGTTGATTTGTCCTGATACAATCCGTCCCGGCGGGTCCGGTATAAGCCTCATTATGGATAGAGCGAGCACTGTCTTGCCACACCCTGATTCACCGACTATGCCCAGGGTGTCCCCCCTGTCGATGGTGATGTCAACCCCGTCAACGGCCCTGACGGTACCGTTTCTGGTCTCGAAATGTGTCTTCAGACCTTTTACTTCAAGGATTTGCATTGGAAGTCCCGCTCCGGTCCATTAGGAATTGTACAAGAAGCCTCACACCCGTACCGGACGCGCCTTTGGGGATATAAGGTTTATCTTTCAGTAAGAACGCTGGACCGGCGATATCGAGGTGTACCCAGGGATAATCATTAATAAATCTCTTGAGCAGAAGTGCCGCCGTTATCGCGCCTCCTGATCTTCCACCAATATTCTGGATATCCGCTACGTCGCTCTTTATAAGTTCATCATATTCGTGCCACAAGGGGAGTTCCCAAACCGTTTCGCCTGTCGTATCCGAGGCGCTGCGTATCTTATCTTTCAGGTCACCGTCTGTCCCCATCATACCTGTGATAAAATCACCCAATGCCACCACGCATGCCCCGGTCAGCGTGGCAATATCAATTATTGCCTCCGGATTGTATCTTCCCGCGAACGTGAGCGCATCTGCGAGGATCAGCCGTCCTTCGGCATCGGTATTTTTAATTTCTATAGTAATGCCTGACATGGTTTTCAGTACATCTCCCGGTTTGTACGCCCTTCCGCCTGGGAGATTTTCCGCGGCAGGAATTATGCCCACCACATTCAGTGGTATTTTCAGTTCGGCAGCAGCCTTGAGTGTGCCAATCACCGCGGCGCCACCGGACATGTCCGACTTCATTTCATCCATTTTTTCAGAGGGTTTTATGGAAATTCCACCACTGTCAAAGGTGATTCCCTTGCCGACCAGAACTACAGGTCTGTCCTGCTTTTTGCCCCCGCTATATTCCAGTATTATCAGTTTTGCCTCTTCGACGCTGCCTTTCGAGACACCGAGTAGTGCATTCATGCCAAGTTCTTTTATTGTTGCTTCATCCAATGCCTCGAATTTGAGGTTTTCCTCCTTCGCGACATCACCGGCCCTCTCCGCCAGGATTGTGGGTGTCATGTCGTTGGATGGCGTAGAGACGAGATCTCTCGCGCAGTAGACTGCCCGGGAGATAATCTCCGCTGTTTTTGCGCCACTCTTTATATCATCCAACAGCTCGGGCCTGTCTTCTGATATAGTAAATTTGCCTATTTCACCTTTTTTGTCCTCTTCGAGGGTTTTATAGGGTGTGAATCGGTACAGACCAAGCATCGCGCCTTCAACAGCGGCCTGCGCTGTTTCTCTGATGGAGGATTCCGCCCGGCCGAAATCAAGGGATACGGCCAGCTGCGTTATGTTGAGATCCCTTATCTTCTGGCACGCCTTAGAAAATACCCCTCTTAATTTTTCGAGGTTGAATTCATTCATTTTACCCAGGCCCGCAATCATTATTCTCCTGCTGCGGAGCAATCCCCTGGTATATACAACCGAAGAACTAAAGAGTTTTCCTTCAAAATCTCTCTGCTCAATCAGCTCGGAAATAAGGCCGTTGCACTTTTCGTCAAGAAGACGAGCCGCCCCTTCCAGGATTTGATTGTCTTCGAAATGTCCAACAAGTAATATCTCATTATCGAGATCAGCAAGATTTCCCGTCTTTACAGTAATATTCATTAGTGCCTCCTGAAATTTTTGTATCCGCCGAAAGAAATAACACATGGATTCGAAATGTCAATGTGTAAGATGATGTATTCATGGTCTGATGCGGATTGTATTAGGTGGATAAAGTCAGGGGTGTGAGCATAGTGGTCAATCATTTGTGTGATTTTCTTCGGCGGATTCGGGATGTTTTTCGATAGAGTCTATTTCTTTACTGATCTTATCGGCCATCTTGCCGCCGGGTGGGAAGATGGTTTGGGCGGCCTTGAAGTGAAAAAGGGCGCTCTTGAGTTTATCCCTCTTTTTAAAGAAAATTCCGAAATTGTAGTGCGATTCTCCTGGCATGTTGATTTTTCCGTATTGCATTGCCAGATTGTAATATACTTGGATGTCATCCGGATTATTCTTCTTGAATTCTTTATAAAGCTTGAGTGCGGTATTATAATCTCCGGTGGTCTCGCAGGCCCTTCCAAGGTACAGGGTGGTCTCGGCATCTTTCTTGTCTATTGAATGGGCTTTCTTTAAGGTTTTTATCGCATCGGGCATATTTCCCAGGTTAAAATACCTGATTCCGAGATCCCGGAGAATACCGGCATCATCAGGAGACAGCGACAGCGCTCTCCGAAAACTATCAAAGGATTCTATGGTATTGCCAAGTTTTCCCTGAATGACCGCAAGACCGTACAGCGCGTCCGGGTCGGTGGGGTCTTTTTTCAACACATTCTGAAAATATTTCAGACTTGAATTGGGATCTTTTCTGTCAAGCACGAGTGTCGTTTTTATTCTATCCAAACCACCTATTATGCTTTCAGCTCCACCCTTTGTGTATCTTGTTTGAAGGAGGCCGTCGAGATACATTATCCTGTCTCCCGTGCCGGGGTGGGTGAGAAAATAGGATGGTATGAAACTTGAATAGAATTCATACTTTCTCATGATTTTCAGAAAGTCCAGCATCCCCTCGCCGTTGTACCCGGTTTGCACAAGGTATGACATTCCGAGGCGATCAGCCTCTTCTTCATGCTCTCTGCTGTATTTAAGGTTGAGAGTTGTTGCTGTCGCCATAGAAAAGCTGGCAACTGCAGCGGACATTTCGCTGCTGCCTCCGAGGAAGGCGCCAGCGAGGATTGCGGCGATGGTGGCTATATTGATCTTCTTTGAATCTTCGATGGTTTGCGCTATATGTCTGGCCTTTATGTGTCCTATCTCATGCGCCAGCACTCCGGCGAGTTGATCTTCATTCTCAGTGAGTTCAATAAGTCCGCTGTAGATATACACATAACCTCCCGGCGTCGCGAAGGCGTTGATCCCGGAACTGTCAATTATGGAAAAGGTGAAATCAAAAAGGGGTCGTCTGCCATGAGAAAGCAAGAGATGGCCTATCCTGTCAATATATTCATTTGCTTTTGGATTTGTTACGAAAACGCCCCTGCCTTTCAGTTTTTCATAGAACTCTTTCCCAAGTATTTTTTCATCTTTAATGGTAAAAGAGGCGAAGGACGTCCCAGATGTTACAAAAATGTACAGGATGGCGATAATAACAGCGGGTATCTTAAATGTGCTAAGGCGCGTTTTTGATTTCATGGTATTATATTTACAGTAACCTTTTTGCAATTTTAATCAAGGTGATACCGCAGGCCAGCATCAAACGCCTGATTATATAAGCATATGAGAACATTAATAGCTTCATAATTATGGCGTGAGCAGGTCAGGTCTTTTAAAGGTGTGGCGATAGCGCCGCCCCAGAGTTTTACGGACAATCACTAAAAATTCACCTTATCCAGTCCCTTTAGCCCGAGAATCTCTCTTGCCTCATTGGGAGTGGCAGGTTCAATGCCGAGTTCTGCGGCAATGCGTGCAATTTTTTCTACCTGCTCGGCGCTGCTCTTTGCCAGATTTCCTTTATCCAGATAGAGGTTATCTTCGAGCCCAACACGGACGTTACCACCAAGTAGAAGGGCTTGGGTACACATGGGAAATTGAGCGCGCCCGGCAACACAAACGGAAAATTCAAAATCCCCGATTAATCGCTTTGCATAATTAACCAGAAACAGCAGGTTCTCCGAGTCCGGTGTAATTCCGCCCAGGACACCCATAACAAACTGGATGTAAACAGGCTTTCTGATGGGATATCCCCTCTCAATCATAAAGGCTATATTATTGATCATGGCGGAATCGTAAACCTCAAATTCTGGTTTGGCTTCATTTTCATCGAATTTGATGCTGAACTCCCTCATCGATTTGAAGGTATTTGGAAAGATAAAATCCTCACTCATTGCCAGATATTGCGGTTCCCATTCGTGCTTGAAATCCTTAATCTTATCAAGGGCTTGGAAAAGGGCGAAGTTGATGGAGCCGGCATTAAATGACGCAAGTTCCGGTTTAAACCTGGTTACAGGTTCTACCCGTTGTTCCGGAGTCATGCCTAATCCGCCACCGGTGGCTATACAGACGACGATATTGCACCTGCTCTTTATGCCATTAAGGATCTCTTCATAAAGTTCCATCTTCGAGACGGGCATTCCGGTTTCGGGATCCCTGGCGTGTATATGGCAGACCGCCGCACCTGCCTCGTAACTTCGAACCGCTTCATCAGCAATCTGCTGAGGCGACTGTGGTACATAGGGTGACATTGTTGGAGTATGGATGCTTCCGGTCAGTGCTGCTGTAATAATGGCCTTGGTTTTCAAAAATCAGATTCTCCTTGAAAGATTGTTAAAGATAATGGGGCCTGTTCATAGAACAGCCCCCATTCGCTACGCACTATAAACCCCCCTTAAAACTTTTATACCGGTACCCATGTAACGCATATGGGGAAAACGAAGAATGATGCGATAAGTTAGACAAATGTGTAACCCATAATGTCTCTCGCCTGCATTTTTGTTCCGGCAGCGATGATCGGGAAGAACGCCAGTGTCCAGAATGGCTGTATCATGTTGGTCCACGCGTCACCGTATCCGATGGCCATACTGCATCGCGCAATGAAACTGGTAAGCTGATCCGGTGCCATATTGGCGCCAAGGGTATTGGCCGCTCCGACGATAGTCGAACCGACAACGGCCCACTCTCCGCCTCCAGAGGGTACAAAGAAGTTGACGAAACCACCGATCAGGAAGGAGATGAAGGGGAATGTCGCAATGGTTGCAGTGCCTGCAATCCACATCGCGATGGCGTTACCGAGACCTGTGTGTACCATGATTCCCATAATACCTGCATAGAAGGGGAACTGGAGAACGATACCGGAAACGTTGCTGCACGATCTTTTCGTAGCCACAACGTATCGGAACGGAGTTTTGTGGCAGATCATGCCGATCGTGATGAATAGGAAATTCATAATATTAAGGTTGACATCGAATCCCTTTGTATAGAAGTGATTTACCAGGAACCAGAGTCCGCCTAAAGAGATGATGATCATAATGATGGTGCTGTTATTCAGAATATCAGACAGATTAGATTCCTTAAGGCTGAGTGATTCCGCTTCTTCCGCCACTGTCATCGGTTTTGTTGCCTTGTGCTCATCAGAGAGCATATCATTATGTTCCACTACATGCTCATCCGAGGGTTTCATCAGCATCATTAACGCAGGCAAAACAATAAGAAGACCCAAAGCAACAGCAATATTCATGGGGCTGAGCAATGTTATCGTAGTCGGTATCGTCTCTGTGAGCACCTTTGTCTTAATGAGAAAGTTGTTGGGTGTATTGAGAACAAGAGGAATAGTACCGGAAAGACCACCATGCCATGGCAGAAAAGAAGTGTAGACACAAGCGGCAAGGAGTCGGTAATCAACTTTCTTAACCCTTCGGGCCAGTTCTCGTCCAAGAACAGCAGTAAGGACGATCCATCCCCAGCTGATCAGGGAGAAGACACAACCAAGGAGCGTAACAATACCATACACAGCAATCGGACTCTTTATCTTGGTAGCGAGCCAGTCAAGAAATTTCTCGGCCGGAGGTGATATGGCGATTGCGTATCCTGTAACCAGAATCAGTACCATTTGCATGGCAAATCCCAGGAGAATCCAGAATCCCTTATACCACGCCTGGACGATTCCAAACGGTTTCGCGTCTACAAACCCCCACGCCATAATTGCGGCTAAAAAAGTCAGCAATATAGCAAAGATGAAGGAATCCGGCAGCACTTTCCTGAATTTATCCGCAAAAAATCTACCTGTTGTAGCTAATATTTTGACCTCCTTTGTGAATAAAATTATTAAGTAAGTAAAGTATTAGACTTCAAAAACATCGTTACACTTAAAAAATAGGCATATATTATGTGCATTTTTTATAATTTTAACACACCACCTCCTTTGCTGTTTGATAGTTTGATTTACTTTGCATTATGTAATGAGCTGAGGTCGGAGGAGCGGGTAAGCAGGGTTATCTTATCTTATCCGTTTCTCTGTACCCACTCCCTGCTGATTCCCCCCCCTGCCAGCCTGCTGGTTATATCAAACTGCCGCTATAGTCAAGTCGAGATTATTTGTGTGAGAAAGACTACATACCAGGCTGATTACCATTAATCTGTATCGGATTTTGGGTATCACCGGGCTTGATATTTTATTTTCAGTATGTTAGATGATGTAGATTGAATATATTTTCAGAAAAATGTCAGGGGGTATTTTATTAATGGTTAACGAAGGTAACTTAACAACTGAACCGGAAGTGAAAGAAGTAGAGCACATTATGGAGGATGTGGGGTCTCAGAACGAAGATGAAGATATAAGCTTTGTGGAGCTCTACGAACAGAATCTGCAGGACGTGGCCATTGGCAAGGTTGTAATGGGGAAAATAGTTCAGATTAATGATGATGCAGCCATGGTTGATGTCGGCTACAAGACGGAAGGGGTTCTTTATCTCAGTGAGGTAACAGACAGTGATGGAAATATCACGATTTCTGTTGGTGATGAAGTTGAAGTCCTGATAGATCGCCGAAAAGATGCCGAATTAATCCTCTCGAAAGAGAAAGCCGCCAGGATGAAAATGTGGGATGATGTCGTAAAGGTGTACGAAGATGGCGGCACTATAGTCGGTACGATTGTACAGAGGGTAAAAGGGGGCCTCTCTGTTGATATCGGATTCCCCGCCTTTCTTCCGGGTTCCCAGGTTAGTACGCACCCGGTAAAGGATCTTGACAGATATGTCGCGCAAACCATGGATTTTCAGATTCTCAAATACGACAGAAAAAGAAACAATGTTGTCCTGTCCAGGAAGGCAATACTGGAAATCGAAAGAGAAGAGAAAAAAGTAAAGACGCTTGAAACCCTCGAAGAGGGTAAAATATTAGAGGGCATTGTAAAAAACATTACGGATTATGGTATGTTTATAGACTTGGGGGGTATAGACGGATTATTGCACATTACCGACATGTCGTGGGGAAGGATAAGACATCCGTCGGAGACATTTTCCAGGGACGACAAGATAACAGTTAAGGTGCTCAGTTTTGACAGAGAAAAAGAACGTGTATCCCTTGGCATTAAACAACTTACGGAAAACCCGTGGGATGTCATTGTCGAGAAATATCCGCTTGAGACCATCGTAGAAGGCAGAGTTGTAAGTATCATGGATTATGGGGTATTTGTTGAAATCGAATCTGGAGTTGAAGGCCTTGTGCATGTATCTGAGATGTTCTGGACCAAGAAAATAAGACATCCCTCAAAGGTATTATCTGTAGATGATATCATAAGGGTTATGGTGCTGGATGTGAATCCTGAAAACAAAAGGATATCGCTCGGCCTCAAGCAGACAATACCGAATCCGTGGATAGAACTTAAGGAAAGATACCCGGAAGGGACCGTTATCAGTGGTGAGATTAAAAATGTTACGGACTTTGGAATCTTTGTGGGAATTGAAGATGACATCGATGGTTTAATACATATATCCGATATCTCATGGAAAAAGCGAATTAAGCATCCGTCGGAATTCTACAAAAAGGGTCAGGAAATCGAAACGGTGATTTTGGGAATTGATGTGGATGCCGAGAAGTTTTCCCTCGGGATCAAACAACTCGAGAAGAATCCATGGGAGAAAATTGCATCTGAATACGCACCGGGATCTATAGTTACCGGAAAGGTAACAAATATTACGGACTTCGGTATCTTTGTCGAGATAGAAGAGGGCATTGAAGGTCTGGTTCATATCTCCGAAATAAGCCACGAGAGGATTAAATCTGCCAGAGACGTTTATACTGTTGGGGATGTCGTGTCAGCCGTTGTAAAGAATGTTGATATTGTAAGTCAGAAAATAGGTTTGAGTATTAAGGATTCAGAGAAGGCCTCTGATGACACATCCAAGCGGCAGTATCTAAATAATAATGAAAGAGTTGTTTCCAACCTTGGTGACATGCTGGCGGGTATAAAAATCTGACCATTCACAGGAAATCATCTCTTTTGAGAGAAGCTTAATGAAAAAACACCCAGTGATTTCAGGTTTCCTGCTTCTTGCCATTGTCGGTGTATCCTTCTTCCTGATTCTTCGCGTCCTTGTGTTTTTCGGAGAGGAGAATCAGAAATTTTCCTTTAAAAACAAAGACAAGATCGGTGTTGTAACGATAGAGGGCGTTTTACACAGTTCTGCTGACATCATTAAGCAACTTGAGACATATGAAAAAGATGGCAATGTCAAGGCAGTAGTCCTGCGTATTAATTCGCCAGGCGGGGCGGTGGTACCTTCTCAGGAGATATACGACAAGGTATTGCGTTTGAAGAAATCCAAAAAAGTAGTTGTCTCAATGGGAACGGTTGCTGCGTCAGGGGGATATTATATCGCTTGTGCCGCCGACAGGATTGTTGCTAATCCCGGCACGATAACCGGAAGTATAGGGGTCATTGCCCAGTTTTCTCAAATAGAAGATTTGCTCGAAAAGATCGGGTTGAAGACCACCGTTGTCAAGGCAGGCAGATATAAGGATGTTGGGTCTCCTGTGCGTAAAATGACGATTGCTGATAAAAATCTTGTTCAGGGTGTAATTGATGATATTCACAATCAGTTCGTTGATGTGGTTCTATCATGCCGGGATATTTCCAGGGAGAAAATAGAAAATATTGCCGATGCAAGAATATTTACCGGCAGGCAGGCGCTCAAAGCTGGACTTGTTGATGATCTTGGCAATATGGAATATGCAATTGATACAGCGACAAATCTCGCCGGAATAGAGGGCAGGCCGGAGATCATTTACCCTGAGAAAAAACGAAAAAGCCTGCTTCGTTATATCGCAAGTGAAACAATTTCCGCCATCGCTGACGAATTCAGAGGAATCGAAGCCGGTATCAGCTATTTGTATAAACCTGCATATGAGATGTAGTATGATGAGGGAAAATTTGCTCGAAGAGACAGGAATAAAGTTTTGTGTGCCTGAAGGAATGCCGTGTTCTTCGGGACAGTTGAATCATCAAGGGGAGACAGTAAACGACAGGCTGATTGTATGAAATATAACACAATACTTATCACAAGAGAAGAGGGCCATGCTGTTCTGACGTTGAATCGTCCTGGTGAAATGAATGCGCTTTCCATCGAGATGCGGCATGAACTGCTGCATTGTTTCAATGAGTTGGAAAAAGACGATCTGGTTAGGGCCGTTATACTTACCGGTGGTGATAATGTGTTTTCTGCCGGGATTGATCTGGACGAAATATCAGCCCTGTTAGACGATGAGTTTGAAAATTATATGAGAATTATGATCAAAAATCTCCAGAAGATCTACACGTTCCGCAAACCTGTTATAGCAGCGGTAAGCGGGATAGCCCTCGGAGGGGGATTTAACCTTGTTACCGTATGCGACATGGTTATTGCTTCAGAGACGGCGATATTTGGTCATCCGGAGCTGAAGTTTGGTCTGAATCCATTATTCGATCCGCTCAGGAGAATCGTTGGAACCGCCAAAGCAAAAGAGATTGCAATGTTGGGAGAGCCCATTGGGGCAAGGGAAGCGCTCAGGATCGGACTTGTGAATAAAGTGTCTCCGCCGGAGAAATTCATGGAAGACGCCGTGTCTGTTGCAGGTGAAATTTCTCGAAGACCTGCCAGGGCGGTTGAAGCTGTGAAAAGGATATCAGATATTGTGCCGCGTCTTGATAAGGCCACGGCTCTGGAATACGAATTTGAGATAACCGCGCTTCTTTTTTCGAGGGCAGAAATAAGAAAACATATGAAGCAATTTTTCGACAAGTTGAAATCAAGAAAAAAGTTATAACTTAAGATATTGTTGCGTGGTAGAGTGTTTTAACAGTTGAATTGAAGAACTCCTGACATACTATTCGATACCTTGCATTGCCGCAAAGTCGATCAATTGATCTTTTCTCTTCTTGTGCTGCAGTTTCTTGAGGGCTTTTGCCTCTATCTGCCTTATTCTTTCTCTGGTAACGCCCATCATATCCCCAACCTCTTCAAGTGTAAAAGGTCCATAGTTGCATGCAACCCAGGTGCAATTGCAAAAAGTCTCATTATTTAACCACCACTCACAGGTGTTGTCCGGGCAGGGTTCTACTATGAAATCCTGTGACTTCTTACATATATATAGTGTCGACATCCTTTTTCCTTCCTGTAGTGGATTGAGGTTTTCACAATGAAGATAATCTCATCTGTTTAACTTACTATCTGATACAGGTTTGTCAATAGTTTGTGACCCGCTGTCTCGATAAAAATGACGTATCCTGCATACCCTGACCCGTTGTAATGAGCGAGAATCTAAACTATCCGGAACAGAATTGCAAGCGCCTTAATTACCCCGGGCATAAATCCCTTGACAGAGGAATGGTCTTCTGGTAGGTGCGATGAAGATCTGCTTGGATCCATTTTTGGACTGGGACGGAAGAGAGTCAAAGAAGGCAGTATGGTGTGTGATCTTCAGGCCTCCCGTCACAGAGCGGAGAGGCTTTTTTTATGGAGTGAATGCCGTATGGAAGTTATCACAACAGTGCACGATATGCAGAACTTTTCTGAATCCCTCAGGGTCCGGGGTAAGAAGATTGCCCTTGTTCCTACCATGGGTTATCTTCATGACGGACATCTGAAACTGATGGAAGAAGGAAAACAACGGTCTGACTGTTTGGTAACCAGTATCTATGTTAACCCAACGCAATTTGGCCAGGGTGAAGATCTGGACAAGTATCCGCGCGATTTTGAGAGTGATGAACAGCTTTCCAGGGATGCAGGCGTGGACGTTATCTTTTACCCTTCGAACCCACAGATGTATCCTGAAAATTACCATACCTTTGTGACAGTCGAAGATATAACCACGAATCTCTGTGGTATGACGCGGCCCACCCATTTCAGGGGAGTAGCAACCGTCTGCGCGAAGCTGTTCAATATCGTAAAACCCCATGTGACTGTTTTTGGAAGAAAAGATTTTCAGCAGCTCGCTGTTATAAAGAGAATGGTAGTCGATCTCAATATAGACATTGAGGTTGTGGGTATATCGACGGTAAGAGAGGCGGACGGCCTCGCCATGAGTTCGCGAAATGCGTATCTGAAAGGGGGCGAGCGGGAGTCTGCACTGAGCGTGAGTCGTTCACTAAGACGTGCCGCGGATCTGTATGACCGGGGTGAGCGGGATGCTGGCGCAATAATACAAGATGTGAAGGACTTTATTGCGGGTCACCCGGGCACCAAAATAGATTATGTCAAGATATGTGATGTTGAAACCATGGCAGATGTCGAATCCGTTCGGGGAGAAAGATCTGTACTGGCCATGGCTGTCTGGGTAGGTACACCAAGGCTTATAGATAATTATGTTTTTGGTGAAAATAATTAGGCAGGTGGAATAATGCAAAAAAGAACAATGCTTAAATCAAAACTTCACAGGGCTGTTGTTACCGATGCCGATCTCCATTATGAGGGTAGCATCACCATTGACGAGGATCTTATGGATGCTGCGGATCTGTATTCCTATGAAAAAGTTGATATATACAATGTATCCAACGGAGAGAGATTTTCCACCTATACAATCAGGGGTGCGAGAGGTTCCGGCGTTATGTGTCTGAATGGGGCTGCCGCAAGAAAGGCTTCAAGGAATGACATCATAATTATCGCAAGTTATGTGCAGGTTGACGAGGGTTTGGCAAAAGACTGGAAACCCACGTGCGTATTTGTTGATGACAAAAACAGGGTAAAGAAAAAGGCAACGGGTTAGGAATCAAGAATAAATAAGTTATACAGATTGCGCCGCAATTTTGTTTGTTTTCAAGGCGTGTTGAAGCACGCATAACGGGTTATGTAAGCTTTGACACAACACAGGGAGCAAGCAAAAGGACAAGCAAGGTGTATGAGTTATTTATTCCTGCTGACTTAGCAACGATTCTATTGATCTGTGATTTCTTCGAAGGCGGGGCCGTGTGCCCTGCCTTTGCTTTTGGAGATGTTTTCTGTTATACACGCACTGTTCTTGAAAGGCAGGAAATGACAAAGAAAATCCGAAAAAGGATCAAGGGTGTTTTTCTGACGGGGATAGCCGCGATTATTCCCGTTGGTGTCACGTTTTATGTCCTCTATCTTATCATTGGGATGATGAACAATCTGGTCAAAATTATTCCAGCGAGATTCCATCCTGACCAGCTACTTCCTTTTCATATTCCGGGTCTTGGTGTGATAATTACATTGATCCTGATCTTTGTCGCGGGACTCGTGACAAAGAGTTATCTTGGAAATAAAGCCGTTTCTCTCGGCGAGAAACTTGTAGGGAAAATTCCGCTGGTAAGGGGCATATATAACGCGTTGAAACAACTTGTTGAAGCAGTGCTCAGCGATAAAGGAGAAAGCTTCAAACGAGCTGTTTTGCTAGAATATCCCCGTAAGGGGCTGTATTCAGTTGCTTTTGTTACAGGTGAGAGTCGTGGAGAGGTGCAGTCAAAGACATTACCGAAATGTATTAATCTCTTTGTTCCCACTACGCCGAACCCTACATCAGGGTTTTACATAATGGTACCCGAAGACGATGTAGTCTATCTTGATATGACGGTTGAAGATGCATTCACCCTGATCATATCAGGTGGAGTCCTGTCACCGACTGAAATTAAATCAAATAATTAACAACGGAGGAAACCATGCAAATTACGTCTGAAGGAATTAAGGTGGGCCATCCCGATGTAGTGGCTGATACTATTGCGGCAAATATTATTGCCAGGATCCTGGATGAAGAAAATAAGGCAGGGATGGATGTAAATACCATGCCCCACTGTGGTTTGGAAGTGTTTCTTGGAAAGGGTTTCTGTATAGTTGGTGGTGAAGTTGCAACGAAGATATACATAGATATCGAGAAGAGCCTGCGACAGACTGTATTATCTCTGGGATACAATGACGCGGCGGTGGGCCTCAACGGTCACTCGCTGGGCGTGTTCAATGCAATTATACCTCAATCACCTAATATAAATATGGGAACACGGGCTGAGCTTGGAAAATATAAGGAGATAGGCGCAGGAGATCAGGGGATAATGTATGGATTTGCCTGTGATGAAACCCCTGAACTGCTTCCCCTTACCTATGTCCTGGTTAACAGGATGATGAGGGCGTTCGAAGACTGTGGAAATCCCATATTTGCCCCCGATGGCAAGGGACAGGTTACGGTGAATTATGACAAGAACGGAAAGCCGACACATGTTTCGAAAGTCTTGATGTCTAATGCTATCGATTATCGCCATGTATCGGAAAACGAAGAAATCGAGGAGACCGCAAGAAAAATGGCCTTTGATTGTCTGGGTCAGTGGGTGAATGATAAGACCGATTTCATGTTTAATCCCACAGGGGAATGGCAGGCGGTTCATTCGTGCAGCGCAGCTGATTCCGGTGTTACCGGTCGCAAGCTTGTCTGTCAGCTCTATGGAGGATATCCCGGAGCACAGCTCGGAGGGGGGTCGGTTGTCAACAAATCGCCAGAAAAGGTTGACTGTTCCGCAGTGTTCGGCTCGCGTTATGCGGCCAAGAATGTTGTAGCTTCCGGCCTTGCAACCAAATGTTCTGTTCAACTTGCTTACGCCATAGGCATGGCTAAGCCCATGTCTATTTATGTTAACACGTTTGGCACAGGAGTTATCTCGGATGAAAAGTTGTCTGTCCTTGTGGAAAAAGTCTTCGATTTTACACCAAAGGGAATGGTTGAGGGCTTCGGACTACTCAGTGGGGATGTTTACAGGAAGATATCAAAGACCCTGTTTATGGACGATTATGCGTGGGAAAAAACAGATCTCGCGGAAAGGCTGAAAAAAGAAGCAGGTAACGAAAAATAGAGATCGGGATTCAGCTATGGCTTTAGTGGAAACCGGTACCGATATGTGTGTCCCTGTACAGGAGGGATATTACCAGAATACATCAGGAGAAAAAATGGATTACGATATTAAAGATATTAAGCTGGCTGAAGAGGGAAAATCGAGCGTTGACTGGGCTAACAAGAGCATGCCGGTTTTAAACAGTATAAAGAACAGATTTGAAAAGGAAAAACCCCTGAAGGGTGTCAGGCTGGGCGCATGTCTCCATGTTACGACAGAGACAGCCAGCCTCATGGAAACCCTGAAGGTGGGAGGCGCCGAACTCTCCCTGTGCGCTTCAAATCCTCTGAGTACGCAGGATTATGTTGCCGCCTATCTCGTAAAATATCAGGATATTGCCGTGCATGCAATCAATGCTGAGGATACCACTACATATTATAAGCATATCAATTCGGTGCTGGATGCAAAACCGACGATAACGATGGACGACGGTGCCGATCTTGTCTCGACTATACATTCAGACCGCCAGGATCTTATAGACGGGATTATTGGTGGAACTGAAGAAACAACCACAGGTGTTATACGGCTGAAGTCGATGGCCAATGAAGGGGTTCTGCGTTTTCCGCTGGTGGCGGTGAATGACGCGAACACAAAGCACATGTTCGACAACAGATATGGCACCGGGCAAAGCACCCTCGATGGAATTATAAGGGCCACAAACAGACTGATAGCGGGTTCCGCCTTTGTCATTTGTGGATATGGCTGGTGTTCAAGGGGGCTTGCGATGAGGGCCTCCGGGATGGGTGCAAATGTTATTGTGACAGAGGTCGATCCCCTTCGTGCCCTGGAGGCGGTTATGGACGGCTACCGGGTCATGCCGATTGCTGAGGCGGCCGAGTTGGGAGATTTCTTCTGCACACTGACCGGGGATATCAATGTTATCCGCAAGGAACACTTTCTACAAATGAAAGATGGGGCTATTGTTTCAAACTCCGGCCATTTCAATGTTGAACTGGATATAAAAGGTCTGAAGGAAGTTTCCGAATATACCGGAAGGATACGGAAGTTTATTGACGAATATACGCTGAAAAATGGGAATCACGTATATATCCTGGGGGAGGGGAGGCTGATAAACCTTGCCGCCGCTGAGGGGCATCCTTCAAGTGTCATGGATATGAGTTTTGCCAACCAGGCCCTCGCCGCCGAGTATCTCGTAATACACGGGAGTGAGTTGGACAATGTAGTCTACGGTGTGCCCGAAGATATCGACAAAGAGATAGCGCGATTAAAACTGGAATCGCTGAATGTCAGGATAGATACGCTGACGGCTGAACAGGAGAAGTACCTCAACTCCTGGGAGATGGGAACATAGACGGGTTGCAGGTTTCAGGTTGCGTGTTACTGATTACGTTCTTACGCGGATAAACATAATCAGGGCTGCGAAGCCGAGTATGAGGTTCGCAGCCCACGCCGCTAACATCGGTGGTATGGTTCCGGCTCGTCCCATGGATATGGCGAAGGCAAAGACAATCCAGTATGAAAACCCGATTATAATCCCGGTTCCTATGCCCTGTGAAATACCGCCACTCCTCTCCGACTTCAAGGAAAAAGAGATACCAAGTATAGCGAGAATAACACTTACCAGTGGAAACGCAATTTTTCCATGCATGTCTGTCCGGTATGTGATGGTGTCATATCCCTCAGTACTTATCTTTTTTATAAAACTGCTCAATTCGACCAAACCCATTTCGTCTGTGTCCTTCTGTACAGCCATAAAATCCTCTGGTCTTTCCGGTAGATCGATAATTCTTGAAGGTTCCTTTTCAAGTGATGGAAAGCCCCCCTCGGGAAAGGTTGTTACGAGCAAGTCTCTGAATACCCACCCGTCATTTTCCCATTTCGCCTCCTTTGCGTCTATCTTTTTATAGAGATTCATTTCCCGGTCAAAGAGACTGACCTTTATCCCCTTGAGTGTATTTGTCCGGGGATCAAACATGGAAAAATTGTATATTCCGTTTTTGCCTCTGTACCAGACCTGGTTTTGTTTGAAACTCCCCAGTCCATCCCTCTTTTGAATCTCCACAAATTTGATATGTTTGACCTTTTGATTTGTGTATGGCGTTATGACTTCGCTCAGCAGGAACACTGCAATACAGACCACAAAGGACAATATAATTACTGGAAGTGATATGCGATAGAGACTTATTCCGTTTGCCTTCATGGCCGTTATCTCACAGTTCTTCGACAGGATTCCGAATGAAAGGAGTGTCCCAAGCAGCACCGCAACCGGGGTCATCTGTGAAAGTATCATTGGAATACTCAAGAGTGAATAAGACACCATTTGACCCAGAGTGGCGTGATTGCTCAGGAACATTCTTATACGTTCGAAAAAGTCCGCGATCAGATACAGTCCTATAAGAGAGACAAGTATCAAAGCAAATATCTTGCTAAATTCTTTGAGGATATATTTGTCGAGGGTAATCATTTCTGTATCCATGTTCCGATGTGTCGGATGTAATCAGGTGGAATAAGAGGTCGTTCTTTCGCGGCCATTATCAGCATGTAAATACCTGTGGCACCGAGTATTGCGTTAGACATCCATGCGCCTGTTACCGGAGAGAGACTGCCGGTTTCACCCAATGCCTCCCCAGCGAGTTGGATGATATAATAGGTCAAAATAACAGTAAGACCTATAACAAACCCTCTTGATTTTCCGCTTCTGTGTTTTGAAATGCCCAGCGGAATTCCGATTATACCAAAAACAATGCACGCAAATGGTATGGTGAACTTTTTGTGGATTTCAATGATTAAATCTTTCAGGGCAGGCTTATCAAGGTCCTGGTCTCTACTTTTTCTGATCAGTTCCGTAAGTGACATCTCCCTGTTGTCCTTTTCAATTCGGTTGTTTTCGACTCCAATTGACTCCGACAGATTGAGATTAATGTCATAAGAACTGAAATCAATCTTTTTATAGTTTGTTAAATCCGTGTTTGTCGTGTGGATACTTCCATCCGTCAACCTCAGGGTTACCTGAATGGATTCCGGATTTGAGATAAGATATCCCCGTTGCGCGACAATCGTAGTTGGTTCTTTCAACATTCGGTTATCTGATATATATACGCCCTTCATGTAATCTCCGTCTGGTGGAATCTCATCCGCATAAATAATAAGGTCTGTGAAGTCGTCATTAAATACGCGTTCTTTGATGCCGATACTTGCCTTCTGCCTCGCTATGTCGAACAGGAGGTTTTTGGTCGCGAGGTTCCCGTAGGGAATGAGAAAAAAACCTGTAATTGCTGTTATCAGAAAAGCGCACAAAGTTACGAATACAACCGGCGGCGCAAGCTGGTACAGACTCAGCCCTGATGATTTCAGCACAATGATTTCATTGTCACGTGAAAGCCTTCCCAGGCCCATAAGGATTGAGATGAGAAGAGATACAGGGATGGTAATTATGAGAAATGAAGGCATCAGATAAATAACCAGACTCGCTATATCCGTAAAGGCTACTCCCTTATTTACCATAAAATCCATTAGTTGCAGGATTCGACCCATAAGGAGGGCGAAGGTGAGCACAAAGATGATCATAAAAAACGGAATTGATATCTCTTTGAGGATGTATCTGTTGACGATATTGTTCATTCTGTATTTTACCCAATTGACCTTTTACAATTAAACCTGAATCCCTTGCTAATGATTCCAGAGCTGTCCTTTAGGAATCAAGAATAAATAAGTTATACAGATTGCGCCGTAATTTTGTTTGTTTTCAAGGCGTGTTGAAGCACGCATAACGTGTTATGTAAGCTTTGACACAACACAGAAAACAAGCAATAGGACAAGCAAGGTGTATGAGTTATTTCTTCTTGCTGACTTAGCCTTTTCATTCGACTCCTTCAGTTTGAATACGCGAGTAGTCGCTATTAAATATTGTAGGGAGTGTATAACAGTAAATCAAATTTGCTTCAACGTTTCTTGGATTGACCTTGATTTTTAAATCTGATAGACAACACGGGAGTTTATCAGACTGCAATTACCAACAAACAAGGGTACTGTACATGATCGATTTACACACACATTCCATCTTCAGTGACGGCGAGCTGGTCCCCTCAGAGCTGGCAAGGATGGCTGTAGCGAGTGGTTACAGAGTGATTGCGATAACCGACCATGTTGACCATTCAAATATGGATTTTATTATTCCGAGGATTGTAAAGGTCTGCGAGAAGATATCAGACGTCTGTCCCATAATAGCTATTCCCGGAGTTGAACTTACACATATTCACCCGAACCACATCACTTCACTCGCCGTGGAAGCAAGGCAGCTGGGCGCGAAAATCATAGTGGTTCATGGGGAAACTATTGTGGAGCCGGTTATGCCGGGCACAAACCTTGCTGCATTGAAAGCTCCCATTGACATCCTCGCGCATCCCGGACTGATTACCGAAGAAGAGGCTGAACTGGCCGCCGGGAACGGGGTATTTCTGGAGATATCTGCAAGACATGGCCACAGTCTGACCAATGGCCATGTGGCCGCGCTCGCGCGAATATCCGGTGCAAAACTGATACTCAATACTGACGCCCACTCACCCCGGGACCTTGTTAGCAGGGAAATGGCAGTCAGGATCGCAAGCGGAGCCGGGATGAGTGAAGAGGAAATCGATACCATGTTCAGGAATTCGGAGCAGCTTGCCGGGGATGCTGTAGAGGGATAAATCGAGAGGCGGGGACTATGAAAGCAGTGTTTATCTCCGATGCCCACTTGAATGGCAGTGTCAGTGAAGGTTATCGCTATCTGATTCGCTTTCTTGATTCCATAATAGGTGATGCAGACGAACTTTTCATTGTAGGTGATTTCTACGACTTCTGGTTTTCCGATAATGAGCGTGTTTATCCCGGTTTTTACGATATTATCGGAAAACTGATGGAAATAAAAAAGTCAGGGACGAACATCTCGTTTTTTGAAGGCAATCATGATTTCTTTCTTGATGACTATTTCGCTCAATATGGCATCAATGTATATCCAGATTCGGCCATAATCGATCTGGACGGGGTGAAGTTGTTTGTGTCTCATGGTGATACTGTGGATGATTCCAACACGACATACCTTTTATTGCGCAGGGTTCTCAGAAGCAGGCTGTTTTACGAGATACAGAAATTAATACCATCATCGTTTCTGTGGCGTGTCTCCAGTATATTTTCGAGAATAAGCAGAAGCGGGAACGCCGGGGAACAATCCTCAAACAGACTTGCCGAAAGAATGAGCGCGTTTGCTGATGAAAAGTTTGAACAAGGCATTGACGCAGTTGTGGTGGGTCACTGTCATTGCCCTACGCTGGAGCGGCACGTAATACACAACCGGGAGAAGACCTTTGTCGTCCTTGGTGACTGGATTACCCATTATTCGTATCTGTTATACGATGACGGCGAATTTGTGATGAAAAGTGGCGCACCCTCATATTGATTTTTGCCCCGGTCATTTTCGATAATTTGGAGAATCTTATGAATTTCGGTGGAATAGACGCTGGAAACCCGAACCTTGAAGACGCGAAATTTGTAGTGATACCAGTTCCCTATGATCTTACCTCTACATATCAGGCAGGGTCGAGAAGTGGCCCCGCCGCCATTCTCGATGCGTCCTGCAATATGGAACTCTATGATGAGGAGTTGCGCGTTGAGACATATCTCTCCGGAATACACACCATGCCATCAATTGAGGTGGACGCGAGTGGCCCGGAAGCAATGGTAAGAGTAGTTCGCGAAGAGGTTGCAAGGGTACTTTCATCCGACAAGATACCGGTTATTCTCGGCGGGGAACACAGCATCACCACAGGCGCGGTTCAGGCTGTGAAGGAAAAATATCCTTCCATATCGGTGCTTCAGCTTGATGCTCATGCCGACATGAGAGATTCTTATCAGAACACCCCCTTCAGCCATGCTTCCGTCGGCAGAAGGGTATTTGAGATGTGTCCGCTGGTTCAGGCCGGAGTCAGAAGCATGAGTCTGGAGGAGGCGCGTTTCATTGAGATGAATATGGTCAGTACCTACTCGGCTGACTTTATAAAAGACGACCCGGATCCGGTAAAAACCATTTGTGCGAATTTATCGGAAGAGGTGTATCTCACCCTTGATCTTGATGTCCTGGACCCGTCGATTATGCCGGCTACAGGCACGCCGGAACCAGGCGGTATCCTCTGGAATGACTTGATCCGCCTGATCAGGGGAGTTTCTGAACACTGTACGTTTCGAGGTTTTGACATAGTTGAACTTTGTCCGATTCCGGGAACAGTTGCCCCCGACTTCACGGCGGCCAGACTCGCGTACAGGATAATGGGATATATTAATCGGATGGACACGTAAATACGGCGCAAATTTACCGAAGGAGAATACCAATTGAGCAATTTTGCACCCAAGAAAATCTTTTTTACCAGGGGGGTCGGTTCTCATAAAGAGGAACTCCATGCTTTCGAGCTGGCGCTGAGGGATGCAGGTATAGAAAAATGTAACCTGGTACAGGTATCGAGCATTCTTCCACCTGGCTGCAAGGTAATATCACACAGCAAGGGTTTGCATGAACTGCAGCCGGGCGATATAACCTACTGCGTTATGAGCCGTAACAGCAGTGACGAACCGAGGAGACTTATAGCGGCGTCAGTAGGGTGCGCGATTCCGGCTGACAGGAGCGCATATGGGTACATCAGTGAACACCACGCCTTTGGGCAGACATCGAGAGAAGCCGGAGACTATGCTGAAGATCTCGCGGCTGGCATGCTTGCCACAACGCTTGGCATCGACTTTGATATAGACGCAAGCTGGGACGAAAAAGAGGAAATCTTCAAGATAAGCGGCAAGATTGTAAGAACAAGAAACGTCACGCAATCAGCAATAGTAAAAAGCTCTGGCCATACATCCGTTGTCGCCGCGGCGGTATTCGTGTTTTAGAATGATTATATATGTATGAGGGGGGGGTCTGACTGTGTCTTCTATCCTTTTATGGGAATCATATTCCTATATTGTTCTCCCTGTTATCGGCTTTATCGTATTTTTCCTTCTGGCCCTTTTCTCCATTCTCCGAGGAAAGACAAACTCCACCAACAACCTCTTTGCAATCATATGCTTTCTCGGCGCCTTGATTGATCTTGATATCGCCCAGGTATCATTCCTTGCCGATCAGTCCCTCGCCCTCAGGCTTGACAGGCTGGCCTATATGTTTTTTGTTTTCGTCACGCCGGTTTATATCCATTTTGTCCATTCGTTCCTTCGAATCAAAAACAGGAGATGGCTTGAAATAACAGCTTATCTTTACAGTATCTCTCTTCTTCCCTTCACACAGACCGAATTCTTCATTACCGGACTGCGCCGGTTTACTTTCGGTATGATTGCCGAGGCGGGTCCTGTCTATTACGTTTTTTCAATTATTGGAGGAATTGCCGCCCTCTACTGTATCATAACCCTCTTTCTTGGCATGAAAAGAGCGGAAGGGAACAGCGAAAGAAACAGAATAAAATATGTATTTATTGGCTTTGGTCTGAGCGGGTTGCTTATCCTGATGAACGCACTCCCCATCAGCGGACTTGATATTTACCCTATGGGCAATTTCAATTTTGTACCCGCGATAATCCTCGCATTCGGTGTATTGAAATACGACCTGCTTGACATGGGAATGCTTATCAGGAAAGGAAGCGCCTATTTTTTTCTTACTGGAATACTGACCTTTGTCTATGCCCTCGCCATATATCTGTCCAACCTGTTCTTCATAGAATACGGAAATACTCATCCATTGATAATATCTTTCGCCTTTGCTGTCATAGTAATTTTGCTGTTTAATCCCGCAAGGCTTAAGGTTCAGGGATTTGTTGATAAGATATTCTTCAGAGGAAAATATGATTACCAGGAAACCCTGAGACGGATGAGCGGTGCCATGACGTCTCTTTTGATGCTCGAGGAAATCGTCGATTTTATGCTTGAATCCATCTCGTCGGCCTTAAAAACAAAAGGAGCCTTTGTTGCACTTTATAGTGGAGTTAGCGAATCTATGGAACTGCATTCCAACAGGAGAGATTCGCTCGGCAGGAAAACGAAGATCAGCATGGAAAAGAGTCGACCTATTGCGGATTTTTTTGAAGCCTGCCGAAAAACTGTTGGACGGTTTACCCTCAGCAGGATCGATATTTCAGATGCTGAAAAGAATAGAACTTCCGACCTGTTCGACAAGACTGGCGCCGCGATACTGATACCCATGATATCCAGAAGCAAAGTGGTAGGGATTATTGCGCTTGGAGAAAAGAAATCCGGGGAACTGTTTGTGCATGAAGATATCGAACTTCTTGAGACGATTGCCAACCAGGGCGCTATAGCAATAGAAAATGCCGGGAATTATGAAAGAATTCAGGAAGTGAATATTGAACTCGAAGAAAAAGTCAAAAATAGAACAAAAGCCCTTGCCGCGGCGCTTGAAGAAAAGGACAGAACTCAGCAGCAGTTGATCCGTTCTGAGAGCCTCGCTTCCATAGGGCAGCTTGTTGCGGGCACGGCGCACGAACTCAACAATCCCCTTGCAAGCTCATCGAGTCTTGTCCAGACATCTATTGAGACGGTCGGTCATTGGAAGAATGTAGACGACGCGGACCGTGATGAATTGATAGATGATCTCCAGTTTTCCCTGAAGGAACTTGACAGGGCCTCCAACATAGTAAAAAGCCTTCTGGGTCTTTCGCGGCAGACACAGACCTATGTTGAGCAGGTAAACATAAATATTCTGATAGAAGACGCTCTGCGGGTGTTGCACAGCCTGTATAAGAATTCAGCAATAACAATTGAAAAAAATCTTGATGATGATCTGCCGGAGGTCGAAGGAAACTTTGCAAACCTGGGACAGGTATTCATAAATATCATCGGAAACGCGATCCAGTCTATTCCAGATGAAGAAGGCAGGATCAGCCTGGTGACATGGCATGAAAAGGATAAAGACATCATTCATATTGAATGCCGCGATACAGGGAAGGGCATGTCTCCCGATGAGATGCGAGATGCCTTTAAACCATTTTTTACGACAAAAAAACCGGGTGAGGGGACAGGCCTTGGTCTGTACATCTCTCATGAGATTATAAAGAAACATGACGGGAATATCGCAATACAGAGCGATAGGGGTGTGGGAACCATCCTGTCAGTGGAACTTCCCTGCAGAAGGAGGAAATCATGACAGGTCTTCTGGTTGTAGATGATGAAGAAGGTGTGAGAAGATCCTTGAAAAAGGTTCTCGAAAAGGACGGGTATGCGGTATCACTGGCGGAAGATGGCAATCGTGCCATTGATATCGTCAGGGAGGATCCCTACCGGATAGAGACAGTCATATCCGATTACAAGATGCCGGGTATTGACGGGCTGGAAACACTGATAGAAATAGGGAAGATCAATCCGGAGGTGACCAGAATCATGCTTACCGGATATGCCACGATGGAAAGCGCTATTGAATCAGTAAATGCGGGCATAGACGGATTTATCACGAAACCATTTTTAAATATTGAACTGAGAGCAAAGGTCAGAGAATACAACCTCAGGAAGAGACTCAAACAGTTTGTTTCGGAACAGGTCTTTTCCGAGATGTGGAAGAAAGGGACACATATAGGTTCAAGAAAACAGAAGGTCACAGTACTCTTCAGCGACATAAGAGGTTTCACAAAATTATCCGAGAGGCTGAGCGTAGAAGAGGTTTGCGAAACGCTGAACATGTGCTATTTTTCACCCCTGGATTCGATTATATGCGGGCATAATGGAACTCTGGACAAACATGTTGGCGACAGCATTATGGGTGTATTCGGGGCTCCGCTGACCTTTGAAGATGACGCAGTAAGAGCGGTTACGTGCGCGATTGAGATGATGAACGAAATTGACAGAATAAACAGTGACCTTCCTGAAACAGGACATAAGATTTCTGTAGGAATAGGGATAAGCACTGGAGAGGTTATGGCGGGGATATTAGGTTCTTCCAGAAAAAAAGAATATACCGTGATGGGATCGCCGGTCAATGTGGCGTCGAGGCTCGAAAAACTTGCGAGAGGAGGGCAGATTCTTGTGTGCGGTGACACCTATAGCGAAGTGAAAAACATTGTCCTGGCCGAAAATATAGGGCCGGTTATGCTTAAGGGGATTGACAGGAAGATAGACATATATAATATTATGAGATTGAAGGAGAAAACTCCTTGACAATTTCCTGATATTGACTTAAATACAGCCCCACATTCGTTGGAAACGTATTTATGTTACTGACAAATGTCTCAGAATATCACATGACGCGGGGTGGAGCAGTCCGGTAGCTCGTTGGGCTCATAACCCAAAGGTCGTAGGTTCGAATCCTGCCCCCGCTACCAATAAAAACAAGGGGTTACGAAAGGTTCGTAGCCCTTTGTTTTTGGTTAAGTTGGCTTACCCCACACTATACCCCACACGCAAAGACGATTTTGGCTGTTTTGAGATATAAATCAGGGAAACATCTATTGTGGTGTAAGTGTGTCTATATCTAAAATCCTAAAGATAGAATTTCTATTGATAGTTTCCTGAAGTGTTGTTTATCTGATTCGATCTGTCAATACATCATTTCAACACTCCGACAAAAATGGCTGTTGTCAACAAATAGAACTGTCCGGTTTTGTAGCAAATGAATTGTCCGTTACCCATTCATGAGTACTGCCGTCCTGATGTACAATCATACCTGGCAAAGGGGGTGGATCACGGTGTTTCCGGTGTGTGCCTTTCCTGGCAGCCCTGGAAACTAATCCTCTCGACTGAAGCGTGTTCTTGACCCAGGTGTAACTGCGCTGCCCTCCGTCACGCCGATACCATGAATGAAAATGTTTAATGTTCCAGCCACGGTAACGACTTTCATACTGCCGGGCAAGCGCTATAACTTCATCCACGGGAGCTCGACGTGATGATGCCTGTGTCAAACGCTTGTCTAATAACCCATCCAGCCCGTTATCTTCGTAACGATCAATGTAACGCCGGAACGTTCGATCACATACTCCCAGTATCCGCGCCGCTTCTTCCTGACTTAATCGTTTCTCTGTCCATACACTATATGCCTCTTCAAATCGCATAATCCTGTCTGCGTGCAACGCACAGGCAGGCCGGATCTCCTGTAATATCTCTGCCCGTTTCATTGGCCACCTCCTGGTGACCATTATAAACCGGACAGATTACGTGCTACAACTCCAGACATATTACGTGCTCCTGACAGCCCTGTTTTTCGTCTTGACAATGGGGATAGACTTAGAGAGTATGGCAGTTGGAAGTAACCATATATTGATGCTACCATAAAACGGCTTGGGATTAGGGGGAAAGCTCGGAAGATTGATTGAATGGGGTTGAATGAGGGTCGGACCAAGCTAACTAATTGATATCAGAGTACTTACTTTTAGAATATGTCCTGAATTTGGGCCTATATTGTTTTTTTTGGGGTAAAAAATGGCAATGTAGAAAATAGAACCAATGGCGAGAGTACAACGGCACTATATACCCGGACAAATATGGCACACCCCAGTTAAATAGACTTCACATTTAACGGGGCAGGTCACCCACGAAACTGGGAGCATTGGCCTTAGGCAGAAAGAGTATTGAAGCAGGAAAGTCTTATCAACTTCGGGAAACCTCTGTACCCTATAATGTCCATTTGGGGGGCAAAAAGGGCGATATGGGGTCTGAAAACACCTATTTTTGGGACGTTAATCTATAGGTATCAAAAAGTTGCCATGGCCCGACCCCAATATCCAATTCAGGTTAAGGAGTAAAATAATGACACCACTTGATCATTTAAGAAGATCGGACGCCGGACGGAAGGCAGCGGTTGTTCTGGCGGCTCTCACCTGCATGGCGGCTTTTTTCGTATTGGCCGCCCGGGCCGAGGATGAGGGAAAAGTGGAAAGGAATATCTATATCCCCGCTACCATCTCCCCGGAAGCTCAACAGATCCTGAAAAATCTCAGTAAAGAAAAGATCTACGAAGGTGAACTTCCCGAGCCCGATGATCGGGAAGGATGGCGCAAGGCCCATGCCAAAGGGGAATCGTCCGACAAAGAGGACGAGGAAACGGCCAAAAGGAGCGGTGTCACCGTCACTGAAACCGTTCTTGGCGGTGTGCCTGTCCTGGATATCCGCCCCAGGGACTGGAAAGATAACGGCAAGGTATTGGTCTACACCCACGGCGGAGCCTTCACGATATTTAGCGCATACAGCTCCCTGGATAGTTCCGTCCCTATGAGCCGGGCTACCGGCTTAAGGCTGATCTCGGTGGATTATACAACGGCCCCGTTCGCTAATTGGAAGAAGATCCAGGAACAGGTTATAAAGGTCTTTGAAGCACTTCAGGCCAAAGGCTATACCATGAAGGATATCGCTATCTACGGGGACTCCGCGGGGGGTGGACTTGCGATCTCGGCGGTGCTCCAGATGCGGGACCGTGGCATGGACATGCCGGCGGCCGTGGTACTCCTATCGCCTTGGGCCGACCTCAACGACATCGGCGATACCGCCCACACGTTGAAGGCAGCCGATCCCATACTCGCCTACAAGCCGTCTCTCAAGAACAGCGCACTGGCCTATGCCGACGGTCTTGACCTCTCCGACCCGTGTGTCTCTCCACTGTACGCGAATTTCAGTAAGGGCTTTCCGCCGTGCCTTATTATCGAGGGCACGAAGTGTATTTTTCTGAGCACGAGCGTCCGGCTGTATCAGGTGCTGGAGGCGGCAGGCCGTGAGGTAAAGCTGGATGTCTACGAAGGCATGTGGCATGTCTTTCAGCTATATCCGATGCCCGAGTCGGAAACAGCCAACAGAAAAGCCGCCCAATTCATCCGGTATAAATTGGGCATATAACGAGAGGATTAAAATGAAAAAAAATATCATCATTCTGATTGGAGCTGTTCTCGCTGCGGTCGTTGTCATGGGATTCAAGCCCCTAGGTACGAAACCCGCCACCGCAATCGTAAAGAACGAAATAGTTCTCCACCAGGAAAAAGGCAAATATATGCAGGTTCGCCACATAGTCCTTAAAGGGTCGAACGAGGAAATCGGCCGGGCTCTTGGTGAAATAGCGCTCCAGGACTACAAGGCGCGACTGATAAAATACGCCTCGCCGATCTACGCCAAGGCGCGGATCGCGTACATGTCCACGAACTATCCGATCCTCTTGGAACGGATGAAAGGGGTGGCGAAGGCCTTTGAACTCGATCTGAATAATACCGACTACGACACGAGCAACCTCTATTACTGTGAAGCATCGCCCCAGTGCGCGGCGATATTCTTCCCGATGTCAGTATCCCGGAACGGTCATAACTTTTACACATGCAACAGGGATTATTATCTGGCCAGCATGTCGCAGGTCATGGGAGGAAAGCTCAAGTTCGGAGAGCCCGATATGCTTGAACGTATGATAGTTCTGGAGATGTACCCGGATAAGGGTTATCCCTCATTAGGTATCGGGGCGCTGGACCTTATGAACATGCAGATAGACATTGTCAACTCCCAGGGCCTAAGCATAGTGTCGCTCGAGGATGATACTTTCGGGATGGAACGTACCTTCAAGGATCTCTCGCGGGCATCGGGTCTGCATCTCTACCAGGCCACGCGTCTTATCGCGGATACATGTTCAACTCTGGATGAGGCGAAAGAGGCTTTGCTTAATAACAAGATATCATTGTCCCTTATGCCGGCGCATTTCATGGTAATGGACACTTCCGGAAATTCCTTCATCTACGAGAAAAGCAAAGACAACTTCGCCGATATTATCATAGACAGCAAAAAGGGTGAACCAGTCGTTATAACCAACCATTCCATCTACGAATACCCGACGGTCAATAAGTTCCCGGAATCCGCGAAGGACGACTACGATACCTTCAACCGCTACAGGAGACTGGATAAATTCGTGAAGGGACACAAGGGCAAGTACTCTATAGCCGATGGTGAAGAGGCCATGAGCCTCGCGTACGGCAGGGTGGATGAAGCCTCCGAAGGCGGCCACCACGACCTGCCCCTGAGGACGCTTTATACCGCGGCGGTAGACCTTGACGAGCGATCCATCTCGGTGAGGTTTTACCAACGCGACAAAAAGTCCGACAGGCCGGACGGCCTGACAGATCTGGTGTTCTCTAAGCCCTTGACGTTTAAACTCCAAAAAGTCAAATGCGCGAGCGGAATGCCTAATCCTGTTTGGTGAATGGGGGTCGGAACAAGCTAACTAATTCGAAGGAATAAACCACTGGCAAGTAAAGTGCGGTAAACCATACCCTTAGTTCTCATAACCCAAAGGTCGTAGGTTCGAATCCTGCCCCCGCTACCAAATAAGATTAAGGGGTTACGAGAAAATCGTAGCCCCCTTTGTTTTGCCTGAAATGACCATACCCCACACGTAAGAGTAGTTCTATCTGTTTTTGAAGTGATTACCCTTTTGTTGTTTTGTTGCGTGTTATTCGCAGGGCCCGCGCCAGTAAAAACTCTGTCACGCACCTTGCATGGATAGTCCGCACCCAGGGCGAGCACGTAATGCATCTCTCCTGTAGTCGAGAAAATCGAGAGTGAAGAATATGTTACGTATAGCTTCCTGTAATTATTAAAAAATAGTCGCTGTCACTATTTTTCAGAGAGCGTCGAAGCGCCCATGCATATGCGCCAATTGATTTCAAGAGAACGTCTCCTTATAGCTTCTCGCTATGATTTCGTAAGAAATCCTTCAATAACCGGCTCGCTCTGAACGCCAGCCTTTGCTTTCACTATTGTGCCATTGTTAATAAAAGCCATAAAGGGAACTCCCATCACCCCGTAGGAAGCAGCGGCTTCACGGTTATGTGACGCGTCAATCTTAAAGACTGCATCTGGATATCGCTTTCGGATGCTTTGAATAATTGGTTCCTGCATCTTGCATGCACCACACGATGGCGTATAAAAATACAGCACCGTCTTTTCACCTGCCCGAATCCTTTTTTGCGATGCCTTATGAGGGGTAGGCGCATCCTTCCCTTTCATTCTCCAAGTCTTGAATTCCATTACCAGCCGCAGACCTACAAAAAGAAGTACGAGCGCTGATAAAACAATAAAAACAATTTTCATTTTCATTTCCTCTCCGGCTTTTATTCACCCAAGAGCTATACCACTTTTTCGTGAAAGACAAGCGGAAATAACTGATAGCTCCATTGATCAGAATAAAAAAAAATATCCAGCGGCATATTGTTTCAATCCACGCCCCCGCATGGGGGGCGACAAGTCGCCAAACCTACAGTCTGGTCAGAAGCAGGGTTTCAATCCACGCCCCCGCATGGGGGGCGACTATTACCGGTCGGGAAGAAGGAAAATTAAAAGATGTTTCAATCCACGCCCCCGCATGGGGGGCGACTATCTGACCTACAGCGATCTTGATATCGAAATTGTTTCAATCCACGCCCCCGCATGGGGGGCGACATAGCCTTCCCGAGGAGATCATTGCCGGCGAAATGTTTCAATCCACGCCCCCGCATGGGGGGCGACCGTATCGCTCCGGATTAGCGGTCATGCGGTCAAGGTTTCAATCCACGCCCCCGCATGGGGGGCGACTTACGCCGACCCACCTGATCGTGGGACCGACCAACGTTTCAATCCACGCCCCCGCATGGGGGGCGACGCAGTAAAACATCTTGACAGGTTTGTGGTAGGAGGTTTCAATCCACGCCCCCGCATGGGGGGCGACGCTGATAACAAAACCGGGCGGCGGGAAACATTATGTTTCAATCCACGCCCCCGCATGGGGGGCGACCGATATGGCCATCATGGTTGACACTGGATATGAGTTTCAATCCACGCCCCCGCATGGGGGGCGACTGGTCTGATTGGTGTGAAGAGGCTGATCTTACCGGTTTCAATCCACGCCCCCGCATGGGGGGCGACAAATGACTTTCCGGAAGTCAAAGCGTTTCTTCAGGTTTCAATCCACGCCCCCGCATGGGGGGCGACTATAGCGCTACAACTAATTAATTTTAAAAGGTCTATCGTGGGTTTTCTGCGAACCGTCTTCTTTCTGCCCATACGATATTTGATTGTCAAAGAACAATTTCTGTAATCTCTTTATTTTCAGTACATTGCGCACCGTGCGAATCTCCCCGGAAATTCGCGCGAACTTCAGGTTCGCGCACGGATCATCAGACTATCAACGGACCTTCCTGATCAATAGCTTTCTTGGCACCCACATGTTCAACGCGGCGTTTCCAGTTCGAACCCAAAAAATAGAACCTCAGACTGTCTGATTTCTGGTCTATCTCACTGATAAGCCTTTGCCTCAAAACAGTCCATTGTGCAGGGTCAATAATACATTCAAAAACAGAGTATTGAACCCGTTGCCCATAATCAAGACACGCCTTTGCCACTCTGCGCAAACGGCGCTGCCCGCCGTTTTCACTTGTGGCAACATCATAACTGACAAGAACAAACATAACCTTCTCCCCTATTTCCAGATAAATGGCGGATATCCATCCAGGTCGCCTCTCAGATAACGGGCCAGCAATAAGGCTTGGGTATGAAACAGCAACCCGATTGTGACCTTTTCATTAAGAAACGGATGCACTATCTCATCCTGTTTTCGTTTCTGATAGGCAACCAAAAGGGTTTTTCTCGTTTCATCGTCCATTAGGACCGCGCCGGATTCGGTTTCATCAAACCCTTTCTTTTGAACCTGAGACAGATTGATCAGAGAAAGTGCCATGCGATCGGCCATGAAAGGCCTGAATTCTTCCATCATGTCAAGCGCAAGACTTGGCCTTCCTGGCCGATCCCGGTGCAAAAAACCGACCGCAGGATCCAGCCCCACAGTTTCAAGGGCGGAGCTGACATCGTGCATGACAAGCGTATATAAAAACGACAGCAAACAGTTCACTTTGTCCAGCGGCGGGCGACGGCTTCTTTCATGAAAGGAAAAATCTTTTTTCTGTGAGGTAATCAAATGATCAAATACGCTAAAATACATATTTGCGGCATCCCCTTCAATGCCGCGCGCAGCGTCCAGAGATTTTTCCAGAGCGAGTGATTTCAGAGAAGCGGCAAGTCGCTTCGATGCACGCTGAATCTTGTCCGCACCTGGCTTATCGCCATGATCTCTCAAAGCCCTCCGCAAGACCGTCCGGCAGTTGGCAATCTTGCCTGTAAGCACGGCCTTCGCCATTTCAGCAGATGTATCCAGATCGTCGGCCTTCCGATATTGCTCCCTGCGCAACAGGACATTCCCGGAGACCGGTCCCTGAACTCTCGCCAGAAAACGACCATGTTCGGACAGAAAACTGATCGCCACATCGCGTTCGGCGCAAAAGCCCATTAAGAATGGGCTGCACCCGACGTTTCCGAAGCAGACAATCCCGCCGATTGTATGGATCGGGATACGCAGCCGGACTTCCCTGTCCACTTTCACTACAGCCGTCTCCCCCTCCTTGGCGAGATACGCCCCCTGCGTTGTGACAAAAAGGGTGTTGAGGTGTCGTTTCATGGCTCTCTCACTGCTCCCGATAGATACCGCTTCACAGATTTTCCCTTACCCGCTGTCTTGGGCAGACACATACCAGTAAGAGAACAACTGTCACACTTCTTTGCGTAAACCGCTTTTGGTGTACGCCCGGATGCAAGCAGCGCATGTAACCGCATCGTGGCTTCTTCCGTCACTTTTCTCAACATGTCATCAAATACAATATCAAACCTGCGTCTTGTCTTGCCATAAAAAAGAGCTCCATTAGAAACAGAGGCATCCATCATTTCTTCCAGGCACAGCGCCTGCGCGCAGAGCTGAACCTTGTCGCTGTCATCCTTCTTCGGCTTTCCCCGTTTGTATTCCACGGGAAAGGGTCGCCAAGAGGCATCCACCTGACGATGGAACTCCACAACATCCGCCTTTCCAATCAGTCCCAACCTCAGTGAACGAAGAGGCATACCGTACTCAATGCGAATCTTGCCTCTCGATTCCCGCTCTTCAGCGTGGACATGCTCGTGCATGATCCTGCCTTCCGCAGTAAACAGATTTTCTGCCCACGCCTGCTCAATATGGATCAGGGCGCACTGCCGCTCGCAGAAGATAAGGTGCTGCAACGCGGATATAGGGAGAAGATCGTCTTCGTTATACATGCCAACCTCTTATTACCTTATTCCCAGCTCCTAACACTGGTTCCTGATCGTTTTTGGAAGTCATTCGGCCACCTTAACCACCATCTTTCCCTTTGATAAAAACGAGGGATTCTGATAGACTGACTCCATCATGAAAAAGAAAAGCCTCTTAACAACAAATCCTTATCTGAAAGACCCTGTCGAACGGGAGGCCGCCATTGTTCTTAACGTGGCAACCTCCTCGGCGATCGAAGGAGTCCCCCTGTCCGCCTTCAGCGGCTTTTTTACAACGAAGAAGAATCAGACCGGCAGGATCGGTTCTGCAACCGCAAGGTCCTCTCGATCACCTCGCGGAAAATCTTCTCCATCGGCTCGTATTTCCGATTGAGTCCGAATTGTACCGCTTTAAAATATTCCTGTTTTTTCTTTCCTTTAAGCATACCAAAATCCAGAAGAGGCAATTTCGCCTGAAGCGCCATGAGTGACACCAACATACGAACCAGCCGTCCGTTGCCCTCCCGGAAAGGATGAATGAGGAGCAATTCCACGTGTACTACCGCAATGGCGTGGTCTATCGCTTCTCTCTCAGTAAATCGGCACGGCGTGTAAAGGGCAAGGCACTGGTGTTCAAAATCGACCATTAGCGCGGGAATCAAGTGGGCAGCGGCAAAGGTGAAACCTCCCTTTGTAAGATTCACCTGTCTATATCTACCAGCCCAATCGTAAATGCCTCCAAGCCATTCCTTGTGCATGTTACAGATATCGGCCGTGCCGAACCTGTGGTTTTCATCATAGACACTGATAAATTTTTTGAAGGTACGCAAAAGTTCGCTGCCTTCTGCCTTGTTCATTTCCCTCTTGCCCGTTACGCCGATCAGATTACGGAGAACCCGTTTCCCTGAACCTGGTTCAAACTGACCTTCGCTGAAACCTGATACGGCATATCGTCCAGAGTGCTTCACTTAAAACCTCTTTTGTTATATTCCAACCGTGCATTGACCATAGCGCCGTACCGATTATAAAAAGATTCGGTATACATTGCTCTATATTTTGTCTTCTAGCGTTACGCCTTGCGGCACATTATTCCGATCTACAATAACATTGTAATCTGAAAATGCGCGAGCCGGGGAAGATCCATCTGTTGTACGCTTAATGGTTACGAGATCAAACAATTTGTGGGCTGGTGCATTACCAAGCATGGAGTCATGTTTGAAAACGATGAGTTTCCGAGCGTTCATCTTGCCTCGTGCAGCAGAGTGGTCATGTTCAAACGCATTAATAAGCGAATCCCACAACAGTTTTAGATCTTCCTCGGAAAAACCAGTCTGGGCAGCCAAATGGGCTGAAACATAACCTTCTGCACGATAAAGGGCATAAGGAACTATATGTTTCCGTCCCATTGTACGATTGTCACCACTTTGCTGCTCTGCCTCTCTGTCGGTAGTTACCGCCATGCGTGTAATACTGATTTCCATCGGAACAATGGGATCTACGCTGCGGGCAAAATTCAACTGGACGGGACCCCGAACCTGTCCGCAATTGACCTCAGTCATCATAACTGCTCCAAAAGTACGAACATCAAAAAAGTTATCACACATCCACTTTGTTATTTTCTTGGCATCTTCCTGCTTCTTGGGTAATTTTTTAGATGGTGGCCGCTCTATCTCAGAGTTGTTTATATATGCCTTTTCATTCTGCCTGTTAAGTATTGCTTTTTCTTTAACATATATTTCATAAGGCGGTTGATTTGCCTTAACAATATCAACATAGTTCCGTATCTTTCTCTTTAAACAGACATCGGTAACAAGGCCATAGCTTGTTTCCGGGTCAATTCGGGGCATATTACCGGCGTCTGGATCACCGTTGGGATTGCCGTTTTCCACATCAAAAAGATAAACAAACTCGTAGCGATTTTGTATAGAGTTACTCATCGTTATCCTCCTTATTGTCTGATTTAGTGTAAAAATCCTTTCGTTGGTGGTAATATCCAATAGCAAACAAACCTTGATCATCCAAACTCAGATGAGCGGGAAACTCACAGACATCCTGCATTATTTCTTCAATCATTTTATCTGCAACATACCCATAATCTGCTTTTTGAATGTGATGTTGTGAAAGTCTGAGCAACTGCGGGAAAACTATGCTGGGCGTCGCAGATGCGGAACTGTAATAACGGTTTTTTATGGTCGTATTTGCTCCAGGGATTGCATCCTTTTGGGCTTTTTCCAAAACAGCGAAAAGCCGCCCCAATCTGTACGCGATGTTGGTGTTTTCCCTATCCAATGCCATTGTAACCTCCCTTGAAATTTGGTTTATACGGTATTTTCTGACAAGGCACGCCTTGAGCATTGCCGCACGCAGATAGTTGATTTCCTGGTCTGCGCGTATCCGGCATATTATCGCCGCCATTAAACTTTGCGGATAAGCCGTACCTGTCATAATAGAACGGATAATCGCTCCGGAAAGAACGGGAGAGATGTTCTCGGATTTTCTCAGCACTGCAGTTTCTCTTAAAAGCTGCCACATCCCCGGAAATTCAGGGTCGCTGTCATAGTTTCTGATGATAGACAGGTCTCTGAAGTGCTGGCCGATTTTAGCGCTGATGTCTCCTACCGTGCTGACATGCCAGAAGCGAACGGAAAGACGTGACGCATTGGGAGAAAGACCCAGAATATAGAATTTAATGTCGGCATCACCAATTTCTTGGGGCAGTTTTTTGCCATCACGAACGGCTTCAAGAAAATCCCGAACCTCTTTTAGATCACCGCTGTCATCCTGGGGGTTTAGAATTAGCCCCATAAAACCTTCAACAGGCGATTCACGCTCCGTCCAAAAAATTGTCGTCGTGTTCCCTATTTGGATCTTCTGCCGACTGTCAAAGCTAAGAAGATGATTAAGGGCTGTAGTATAGCTAAATGCAATATCTTCGCTGACCGGTGCATTGAAGCTCTGCTCTTTGCCATAAGACAGGAAGGCAGCAAGATTAAATGATATAATGGCCGCACCTGTTGATTGAGAACCACGCACACCTTTTATTTTAGGATGGAGGCGAGCGACTGGTTTTTTTTCGCCGCAGACAAGACATGTCGCAACAACTTCCGAGCTATTGGCGGAACAATGTCTTAACCAAGCATCTTTTACCTTTGGCCGCTCATGAACGTATCCGAATTCACCATCCAATTGGAAGACGAGATTTGCCCCGTTCACCATATCGTCCCAATATTCCAGCTTCGGTGCATCTTCAGGATTCCACGAATCCAGAAATCGCAACACTGCTATCACTCCTTCATCATCAAGCCCTTCACCGATATCATTCTGCAGGTTTTTAAAGGCATCGAAGGTCTCCTTAGATCGTTCCGGCTTTCCCTTGTTATCGGATCCCAACACATACCCTGTATTATCCCACATGAAATTTGCGGCAATATTTACTGCTCGAATCACCGCTTCCGGGACAATCATCTGTTTGGGTAGCAAGCGCTTTCCCTGCACTTCTCTCAGATCAAGGACTTGGAGTAGTTCCCCCTCACGATTCAGTAGCAATGCGAAGTGAATCTTTTGAGAACTGAACCCCAAAAGAGGAATGTTTACATCGGGATCTTCGCTCAATCTTCCATAATAGTTATTTAATGACTGAAGGATCATGCCTTCACCCCCCTTCCATTGAGTGGAGGAACTTCAATAACCCCGTTGCTCATTTCAGCCCTGAAGAATTTCGCTTCCATGTCGTTTTCGAAATCCATGTCGTGCAGCATCCAGCCCAAATCCTGATCGCCGATAAGATCTGATTGAGGGATTTCTCCCCCTTCTATCAATTCAAAGTGGGCGGGGAATTCACGGCAACCAAGATAGGGATGATGAAAACACTGCCCCTTAATGGCCCGACGTTTAAAGATTTCTTTATGCTTGGCATCGTTGTTGTCTTCAGAACCGGTAAATTCAAAATGTGCCTCGATGACATAGGAAACATTCCGAAGCACCATTGCCGCGCGCTGTTGGCGATCGTTTTCAATAAAGGTCTCAACAGGACTTACTCCATCATTCATTGCCTTCTTAACTGTACCGGGTGATAGCTTACTCGCAAGCTCATTCCGCCTGATATTGTCAAACCGGATTGGATCGAGCACATGGATGCGGTCTATCACCCAAACAATTGCCGGTTTCCAGTAAATGGCCTCAAGAATCCCCCGGGCCGCTGACGGCGTCATTACATCGTAGCTGACTCGTTCCACCTTCATCTCCGGCCGTGTAAAACAGGCGTACGGCCCCCAAACTTTTAACCTTATCCCATACGGCATTCATACACCTCCTTTCTTCAGGTATCCACGCCCCTGCATAAGCAGCAGGGGCGACTCTTTTACCAAAATCAAATCATCACATTGTTTCAATCCACAACCCTAATTAATAGGGTGACACATCTAATTGAAAAACACAGAATGTTAGTCATGTTATTTCCATTTTTCAGGCCTGCACAAAATATATCCGTCAGTCTTTCTTACTTGATCAGGGAAAATACTATCTGCTATTTTTTTGCGACCAATCGGGAAATTTGCGTTAGCAACTCTTGCCAATTGTACTGAATGTCTGCGAGGTGGGAATCCTACAACTACTCTCTTCAGAGGAAAAATGCGACGAACAGCCTTGATCGGCCCGACAAGATCACTGTCACCTGTTATTAGAAATGCAGCATCATATTTATCTTGGTATGCGTCAGTAATTAGTGCGACAGAAATGTTGACATCCGTCATTTTTTCTTCATGAGTAGTCCAAAAATGGCTGCATCTATTGCAGCGTATTGTTTTTTCAAGATAATGGCCGTAAAAAATCTCACACCCCTGAACCGTATTAAGGGCTTCCAGATATTCTCCTTGCCGTTTTGCCTTTTCTGGATCATTTGGTGTTGAGGATACACGACTTGTGAAATATTTTGTTGTAACAAGCTCTTGATAAGGCTTGAGTAAATTTTTTGCAAGTGAATGTACATTTAACCAGTAGTATCTTCGCCACCCTTTTTCCCTCATCCCAAAGTAGAGGTTGAAGCCATCAATATAAACTATCACTCTTTCCATATTCTAGTCACCCCTATAAGCCTTCCTTTATCGCTTGTCGTTGTGTGATTTCTGAAAATCTTTCTGAAAATTTTTTCTGTTGTCAACAAATAGAACTGTCCGGTTTTGTAGCAAATGAATTGTCCGCTTTGTGCTATTCAGAAAAGCTGCACAAGTCGTAGACTGAAGCAGCTTTTCTGAGGAAACGACGAGCGGCGGACT